>ERZ773104.6-NODE-6-length-247883-cov-5.834425_pt1 | contig 247883 bp, 245 predicted proteins | sample MGYA00511920_ERZ773104 | MGnify/ENA primary metagenome ERZ773104 (study PRJEB29015, sample SAMEA2737857) | human gut metagenome | biome: human gut; feature: human-associated habitat; material: faeces | place: China | collected 2012 ... | reverse complement strand
TTGAGTCCATTGGCTTTTTTGACTATTGTACGCAATTTCAAATTTACCCCCGTCACTAAACTTGTTGAAAATCAGTCATATTGGGGAGAATTTGTCCGCCTTAACAATGTGCTGATTGTTGTGTTTTTGTTATGTGCTACATGGATTTTAGCAGCAGTCAATACGTACATTGAACGCGCGTAATAAATATTATGAGTGGATATTCTGACAGCTACTTTTACGTATTCTCCATTTATGTAGTATTCTTTTGTGAATTCTATAGAATCATCTTTAGCGTTTTTTTTAACATAATCAGGATTGGCAATGATATTACTTAATTCGCTACCGTATTGTGCGAAATCATCAGGATGGAAAGTTTTCATATGTTCTATATTGGAATCTGCTATATAAATAGGTGCTCCAGCTGGAATGTTCAATTCAAGTATTTCTATGAGTTGCGCTGAAAAAACGCCGATTTTCTTTCGCATGTTTTTCGAAACACCTCTTTTCGATATTATGCTTACTGCGGAATAAGGAAGATCTGATTTATTTTATATATCAGTTGTTTTCAGTTTTTTCTCTTTTATTCAACATCTTAAGGATATCATGAAAATAAAAAAATGAGCAAGTTCTGTCAGGCATGAGCCCTACCCAGTGAAAACTCATTTCTTAATTTGTATGATAAGTTACAGGAAAAAAAGTCAAGATAAAAGTATGAACAAATAACGTGAGTGTTTAACGAAAGGAATTCATTCGGTAAAAGATACAAAGAATGGTGATGAAAAGTTTTCTGAAATAATAAAAAGAGATCGGCTTGCGATTTGATCTGCCAAATGTTAAAATTAAAATGCATTGTGGTAGATGAAAGAAAACAGACAGTTTACTTCAGAGATTAGCTTCGGAAAGGAGCATGTAGATATGGCAGAATGGAAGAAATTGCCGGTTGGACTTGAAAATTTTCGGGAAATTCAAAAATCCGGGTTCTACTATGTAGATAAAACAAAATTAATTGAACAGCTTCTTGAAAACTGGAGCAAGGTGAATCTTTTTACCAGACCACGCCGATTTGGAAAAACCTTAAATATGAGTATGCTTAAGAGTTTTTTTGAAATTGGAGCAGATCGAACGCTGTTTGATGGTCTCTATATTTCCCGGAACCAAAAGCTGTGTGAGGAATATATGGGAAAGTACCCTGTTATTTTCCTGTCGCTCAAAGGAATTGACGGCTTATCCTTTGAAGCCGCAAAATACCGTTTAACGGAGTTGATCGGGGTGGAAGCAGAGCGATTTGCATTTTTAGCGGACAGTGAAAAATTGATGGAAAATGAGCGGAGCAAATATCGGGCGATCATCCATTTAGTGAATGGTAAATATTCCATGGATGAGGATATGCTTGTCTCCAGTCTGCAGACATTATCACAGCTGTTATGCCGACATTATGGTCAGAAGGCCATAATTCTGATTGATGAGTATGATGTTCCTCTCGACAAAGCTTTTCAGCATGGATACTATAAAGAAATGGTTTCACTGATTCGGGGATTGTTCGGACAGGCGTTGAAGACGAATGATGATCTGCAGTTTGCTGTACTGACAGGATGTCTCCGGGTTTCCAAAGAAAGTATCTTTACAGGATTGAACAATTTCAAAGTTTATGCAGCAGACGACGTTCGCTATGATGAAGAGTTCGGCTTTACGAATAAAGAGATAAAAAAACTTCTCGCAAATTACAATCTGCAGGAACATTTTGGAAAAGTGAAAGAATGGTATGATGGTTACCGCTTCGGTAACGCAGACATCTATTGTCCCTGGGACGTGATCAACTATGTGGACGATTTAGTGAGCGATCCAAATGTGCAGCCTAAGTCCTATTGGATTAACAGCAGCGGAAATGATCTTGTGAAACGCTTTATTGAACAGGCTGATATCACGACAAAAGACGAGATCGAACAGTTGATTGCGGGAAATGCAGTTGAAAAGAGAATTCGTCCGGATTTGACTTATAACGAAATTGACAACAGCATCGACAATATATGGAGTGTGCTTTTTACAACCGGATATCTCACACGGCTTGGAAAAGCTGAAAATGGCGTGTACAAGCTGATCATTCCGAATCAGGAAGTCCGCGAAGTTTTTGTTCTGCAGATCCGCGAATGGTTTAATCAGACCGTTGCGAACAACAGGGCATCTACAGATAAAATCAATCAGGGATTTCTGGAAGGAGAGGTGGAGACGATCCAGCAGGAACTGACGATGTTTCTTGGAGAAACGATCAGTGTTTTCGATACAAAGGCACGGAACGAGGAAAAAGAAATTTTTTATCACGGCATTTTGCTTGGCATTTTGAAGAATTATTCTGGCTGGGTTGTGAAATCAAACAGAGAATCTGGAGATGGTTTTGCGGATATTCTGCTCAAACCGAAAAATCCGGATGCGGGAATCATAGTGGAATTGAAATACGCCCGTTCCCTGCATGATCTCGATCAGGCGTGTGAAAGAGCGCTGGAACAGATCGAGGATCGCAGATACGATACAGAACTTCGTGAAGATGGACGAAATGACATTCTTGCGTATGGAATTGCATTCTGCAGGAAACGGTGTAAAGTGGTGGTTAAAAAACTATGAAAATCACATCAGGCCTAGGCTCCATTGATGACTATCCCCGTTACGTCCGCGCCGGTGCAGACGAGCTGTTCTGCGGTTACGTTCCATTTTCCTGGTCAGAAAAATACGGAACGGTTCTGCCGCTGAATCGGAGAGAGGTCTTAAACTATAATGTACAAATCGGATCGTTCAGTGAACTGGAAATTCTGGCTAATATGGTGCAGAAATATCAGAAGCCGGTGCATTTGACGTTTAATTCACTGTATTACCGGCCGGAGCAGTATGAAGAAATTGCGCAGCTCATCCAACAGTGCCGCAGCATAGGGTTTGACAGTTATATTCTTGCGGATCCCGCGCTGCTTGTGTACCTGCGAAAAGAAAAGATCAACTGTGAGGTGCATCTGAGCGGGGATTTGGGAACGGTGAATTCTGCGATGACAGAGGTTTTTGCGAAAGAATACCCGAAGAGGATCATTTTCCAGCGCAAAAATACGATCTCGGAAATGCGTGCAGTGATTCGGCATATAACTGCGCAGAAAGAAGCCGCTCGAAAAGAATGGACTTATCCAACGGAGTTCGAGGCATTTGCTTTGAATGAACTGTGCCAGTTCAGTGGTGCTTTCTGCAATTCCCTGCACTGCGATGAAATGGGATATCTTTGCCGGGTTCCTTACTGGAAGAAACCGGTGTCGCTTTCAGAATCTAAATTAGAAAAACAAGAAAAAAATCGTCCAGGAGAAAATATTTCTATATCCGAATGGGATTCTGCATCAGAACTGACGAATCCTGTATCGGAAGATGGTTACCTCTGCGGCGCAACCGGCTGCGGCCTGTGTACATTAAAACAGCTTTCCGATGCTGGAATCACTCATCTGAAGCTGGTAGGCCGGGGAAATTATACCGATTTTATGGAGCGTGATATCCGAAATCTGCGCCGCACGCTGGAGATTCTGGAGGATTCTTCTACGGAAGAAGAATATATCCGAGCGATGAAAGCAGAGCTTTTTCCAAATGGATGCAGTCACATGTGCTATGCCAGATAAAATATGTCAACTCTTTCTGAAGTAATGCATTTGGAATTGACATATTTTTGTATCAAGGGTTAGTCCTCGAAAGAAAATGTAAGAAAGGCTCTGCGTATGCAGGGTCTTTCTTAATCTAAAGAAATAGTGGAGAACGTAATGAGAAATATTTTTCCAGCACGCTTTAATAATTAACATAGTGATGAATCGTATTCTGCGCCAGATGATACTGCTCCAGCGTCATGGCGATTTTCCCTTTTTTCAGGGAAATCACGCCATCCTCTTTTAGTTTGCTGATCGTTCGTCCCAGCGTTTTTACGGTAATACCGCATTCTTCGTAGAGCTCCTGCCGCATTTTCTGAATTATGATTTCTTTTTTTCGCTCGATGCCAAGGTGCGCCGCCTGTTTTAGAATGTAGTCGAGCAGCAGGAAGTTTGGCGGATAGAAGAGTCGTGCGCCGCGGTTATAGGAGGAGCGGTACAGCTTGTATGCAATTTTGTGGGCGACCAGCCGCAGAAGCTGAATGTCTTTGACAATCCAGTCCTCGAAGTCTTTCCGGGGAAAATAGACAACGGTTGTCTCGGTCAGTGTTTCGATTGTAACCGAAGTCTTTTCCATTCCGGCCAGGATCGTCACTTCTCCGACAAAATCGATCGGTTCGTTCTTTTCGATCATGAAAACATTGCCATTCTGAAATTCATTGATGACGCGGTGCTCTCCTTTGGCGATGATGCCAAACTTTTCCAGTTTATAATCTTTCTGGTGAATAATCGTTCCCGGCGGGTAGACACGGATCGTGTAACGGTTATGCAGTTCTTCCGGCATATGCTCGAAATAGGGGACAAGTGCCGGAACTTCTTCGATCAGTTCTTCTAGTGTCATATTTTCTCGACTCTCTTTCCTTGGTGCAATCACAAAACCAGTTTTGCGTCTGGCATAGCTCATTTTGCGGTCAGACATCTACTGCGGTGAGTATATCACATTTTTTTTCATGGACGCAATGTCTGGCTCTGACTTTTTCAAAAAAAGAAAAGAAATCCTAAAAAAGAAGAAAAATTTCCCCGAAAACATCCCATATGTCCTTTTTTTCATACCGCGAATCCGCTAGAATACATCTTGTTCTGCAAGACAGAACAAAAATGAACCATAAAAAGAGCAATGGTGGAGGAGAATGTTATGAAAAAGGAAAAGTATGCGTATTCATCACTGAAAAGCCGTATTCAGGCTGAGTGGAAGATCTATGTTCTGGCATTTGTGTTCATTCTGATCGCAGATTCCATCGGACAGGTCAAGATCCCGCTGGGACCGGGAAACTTTATTTTGTTCCCGATTTTTTATGCATTGATTCTTGGTGTGCTGTCCGGTCCGCAGGTGACTAAAATCGTAAAATCGAAGGAAGTAAAAGCAGCATCAAAACTCGTTATTGTGGCAATCTGTCCGTTTATTGCAAAGCTTGGCATCAATGCGGGAGCCAGCATTGAAACGGTCATTTCTGCTGGCCCTGCACTTCTGTTACAGGAGTTCGGAAACCTTGGAACTATTCTTCTTGCAATGCCGCTGGCACTTCTGCTCGGCTTAAAGCGGGAAGCGATCGGAGCCACTCATTCGATCAACCGTGAAACAAACCTTGCTCTTATCACCGATATGTTCGGACCGGATTCCCCGGAAGCGCGTGGCAGCCTTTCCATTTACGTGGTCGGCGGTATGGTCGGCACCATCTATTTTGGATTTATGGTTTCCGTAATCGCAATGTTGAATATTTTCCATCCGTATGCTCTCGGTATGGCCTCCGGCGTTGGAGCCGGCATCATGATGGCGAGCGCCACCGCTTCACTGACCGAGATTTATCCGACGATGGCGAACCAGATCTCTGCACTTGCCAGCGCCAGTGAAACGATTTCCGGTATCGACGGAATTTACATGGCCATTTTTGTCGGTATTCCGCTCTGCAACTTCCTGTATCGAAAACTGGAACCGACGCTTGGAAAATTTGCAGACAGAAGAGCAGAAAAACGTGCCGCAAAAAAGAAAGGGGAAACATAAGCGATGAGATATATTGAATGGGGATTCTTATTTTTACTGTCCGGTCTTGGAATCGGACTTGCCAATCTGGTTGGATTTCAGGTAAACTTTCTGGATTCTCTTCCGGGAATTCTGATTCTGCTGGCGATTTCCTGTGTCGGTGTTGTGGTAAGCAAACTGATTCCGCTGAAGCTTCCGATTGTAGCATACGTTTCCATTCTCGGCCTGCTTGCTGCATCTCCGATTTCACCGGCAAGACAGTTTGTGATCGACGCAGTCGGCAAAATTAACTTTACAGCTCCGCTTACCATGGTAGGTGCGTATGCCGGAATTTCCATCGGCGACCAGGTAAAAACCTTCGCAAAACAGGGATGGAAAATGATTCTGATCGGCGTCTTTGTTATGACAGGAACCTTTATCGGTTCCGCTGTGATTGCACAGGTTGTCATGATGCTGACAGGAACGATTTAAACACTACGCAAGAGAAACGGAGCCCGGCTCTTCCCAGACAGAAAATGGGATGAGGCAGGCTCCTGCTGTTATAGAAAAAGAAAGGAAACCAGTTATGGGAAAACTGATCGTAACGAATACCTCTGTGCTTCTGCCCGATATGACAATCGCCAGAGGGCAGACCGTCGAAACAGAGAACGGGATCATTTCTGCCATCCGTCCGTATCAGGAAGGAGAAGAAATAACGCTCTCAGGAAATAAGGAAACTGAGCTTCTTGACGGAAGCAGAAAGCTTCTGATGCCCGGCCTTTGCGACAGCCACATGCACACGGGGCAGCAGCTTTTAAAGGGACAGATTCTCGACGCGCTTCCGATGATCTGGACGCGCATTATGCTGCCGTTTGAGAGTACCCTGACGCCGGAAAAGATGGAACTTAGTGCCGAACTTGCGGCATTGGAGATGATCAAATCCGGAACAACGTCGTTTGTGGACGCAGGAAGCTACTTTATGGAGAGCGCAGCAGATGTCTATCTGCAGTCCGGGCTGCGTGGCCTGTTATCTGCATCTACCATGGATGATGCGTCACTGCCGGATGTTATCCGCCATACCGCCGATCAGAATGTGGCGCAGACAGATGCGCTGTATGACGCGTACCATGGAAAAGGGAACTTAAAAGTCGCCTATTCTCTTCGGTCTTTGATCAGCTGTACAGAAGAGCTGATTTTAAAGGCAGCCGGTCATGCGAAAGAGCGTGGCGCCCTGCTGCAGGCACATATGAACGAATATCCGAACGAGATCAATTTCTTTCTGCAGCGTTTTGGAATGCGGCCGATCGAGTACCTAGAAAAGCTTGGTGTGCTGGATGAGCGTTTTCTGGCGGCGCACTGCATTCTGCTCTCGGAAAATGAGAAGGATCTGCTGAAAAAGTATAATGTGAAAACGTGCCACTGCCCGTTCAGCAACTGCGGAAAGGGAATACCGGATACACCGGCTCTTTTTCAGCGCGGCATCACCGTCGGCCTTGGAACGGATGGTGCGGCACATGGCGGACTCAGGCTATGGAATGAGATGAAGATTTTCCGCTCCGTGATGAATGTCGGACGCGGTGTCGGCATCAGCGAGGCGGCCGTTATGCCAGCAGCGAAAATCATCCGCATGGCGACACAGGGCGGATATGACTATCTGCATGAAAACGGCGGAAGTATCGCTGTTGGAAAAGAGGCGGACTTTATCACGATTTCGCTTCGCCAGCCGCATCTGTATCCGACCGGAAATCTTGTCAATCCACTGCTCGAGTGCGTGACAGCAGCGGATGTCTGCGACAATGTAGTACGTGGAAAAATTTTGATGAAAGACCATGCCGTGCAGACCCTTGATGAGGCACGGATTCTTGCTAAGGCAGAGCGGTATTTTGAACAAGCTGAAAAAATTACACCATAAGGAGAATCTATAGTTATGTTAAATCTGATTTTGATGATCCTTCTGAATTTCGTGGTCGGCGGTTGTATCGGCCTGACGGGAATCGCAGGATTTCTGCTTCCGATGTTCTACACCGGATTCCTGGATATGCCATCCTCCGCGTCTCTGGCGCTCAGTTTTGCAGCATTTCTGATTTCCGGCATTCTGGGATCGGTAAATTATTATAAGAGCGGGAACCTTGACCTGAAAACGGCCGGTGTACTCTCGGCCGGAAGTTTTGTCGGCGCGCTTGCCGGTGTCAAGATCAACCTTCTGATTCCGGCGGACACGATGAAAATAATTCTATATCTCGTTGTTCTGCTCTCCGGAATTTCCATCCTGCTTCGGAAAGACAAGCCGGGAAATACAGAGAAAAAAGCAGTCCAGAGCGTTCCGTTTTACCTGGTACTTGGTGCTGTAACCGGTGCTGTCTGTGCCGCCTCCGGTGCAGGCGGACCGGTGCTTGTAATGCCGATTCTGACACTGCTCGGTATTCCGGCGCACACTGCAGTCGGTATTTCTCTGTTTGATTCAATTTTCATCGCCGTACCGTCGGCGGCAGGTTATCTGATCGCAGCGGCCGGAAATAAAGAAGTCTTCCTGCTTCTGCCGGTGCTCCTGGTCGCACATGGCATCGGTGTCTTTGCCGGAAGCAAAAATGCAACGAAAATCAACCAGATGCTGCTGAAACGGATCGTGGCTGTGGCTTCGATTGCGATCGCGTGCATCAAACTCTTTCTCTGATTGAAAAACTAGAGTGTGTTTGAAAAACCATTTCCACAGCCTGCACGCCCCACTTTGCGGTAGATTTTGCCCTCATTCAGTCGCCGTAGCCCGCTACGCCTCCTTCATTCAGACAAAATCTACCGCAAAGTGGAACATGCAGACTACGAAAAGCCTTTTTCAAACACACTCTAGCGCTTTGCACACAAACTTTAGTTAGAAGCGTATCCCAATTGTTCTTATTGACTAAATATTTCCTCAGGGAATACAATATAGAAAAAGTAAAAAGGAGGGATACCATGCAGGCACTTTCAAAGAAAAAAACCGGTGATATCTGTACCATCAAATGGATGTTTGGAATCCCTGATGTTCTGGATTTCCTCCGAAGCCGTAAAATCAAAGAAGGCAGCACCGTACAGGTCATCCAGAGAATAAACGGTGGATTGATCCTTGGCATGGATGGAAAACGGATTGCAATGTGTGATGCAGCTGCAGACCGGATTCAGGTATGAAAGGAAGAAAAATCAAAATGAGCGGAACCTTGGAAAAGGAGCCGCTCATTTTGATTTTCCAAATACCCACAAAAGAATTTTCGTAGATAAGTGTGCAGACTGCGGAAATGATTTTTAATAAATATGTGCCAGGAAGTTTTCAAGCTTTTCTTTACATAGAACCGTTGCGAAACAGCCGCCAGATAGAGTAAAATAGAGCAGATCTTAAGAAAAAGGAAGTTGGAATTTTATGACATTATTAGAACAAATACAAAAAGAACATGCCGCTGCTTTTACGCACGGCGGAAAATTTCATGCGGATGATGTGTTCTCTGCGGCACTGCTTCTGCATTTTAATCCGCAGCTTACTATCCAGCGCGGAAATCGTGTGCCGGAGGATTTTGCCGGGATTGTTTTTGATATTGGAAGAGGAGAATACGACCATCACCAAAAAGACAGCCGGATCCGGGAAAACCAGGTTCCGTACGCGGCGTTTGGCCTTTTATGGGAGGCACTTGGCACAGAAATTTTAAGTCCGGAGATGGCCGCGCGGTTTGACGAGAAGTTTGTACAGCCGCTCGATCTCAATGATAATACAGGAGAAAAGAATGAACTCGCCAGTATGATCGGCATGTTCAATCCGGTATGGGATGATAACAGCGGAAGCGATGCTGCTTTCCTAGAAGCGGTGGCAGTGGCCGGACGGATTTTGGAACATAAATGGGAGCGTTTTCGTGCGGATGAGCGGGCGGAGCAGCAGTTTGCAGCTCTTCTTGCCGAACACAGGAAGCGGATTGCAGCGGAGAAAAAGGCAGGAACAATGGATGAAAAGATTCTGATTCTGTCGGAATTTTTTCCATGTCAGAAACAGCTTTCCGCGACTGAAATTGCATTTCTGATATTCCCATCGAACCGCGGCGGTTACTGCGTGCAGCCGGTTCGAAAAGAAAATTCATCCAATTACAAGTATGATTTTCCGGAAACATGGCTTGGCCTGGAAAAAGAAGCACTGCAGGAAGCGACGGGGCTTTCCGATGTGTCTTTCTGCCACAAAGGAGGATTTCTTCTCACCGCAGAAACGCTTGACGATGCCGTCGCTGCCTGTCGCATCAGCCTTGCGGGAATGCCAAAAGCACCGGTTCTGATCCACATCGGTACCGATGCGATTGATGCGGATGACGCGCTTTTGCGGCAGATACCGGGCATGGAGCATGCAGTTATTCTTCATAAACCGCTGCCGGAGGCCCCGGAACTGAACATCTGTGGCAGTTATGCCGTGTCATCACTTGAAAAAGCAGAATGGAAGATACGCCTGCGGGAATACCTGTCGGACCTGTTAAAAGAAAAGCCGGAGGCTGTCTGTGTCAGCGGTGATCTCTTTGCGGCCTATCCGGTCATGCACCAGCTCCGCAAGAAACATATTCCGGTTCTGATGGTATCAGAGCAGAATGGAAAACGGCTGCTGGTCCGCATTCCGTCCGGTTCCTGAGAATTTACAGAGAATCTCTCTCAATTTCACGCGTTAAACAGAAAAATTCCTCAATATGTGATCTGTTTCTTTGCATCTGCTGTTGTCTGTGATACAATATAGAAAATACGTGAAATTTTTTGCACAATGAAAACGAATGATATCATTTTTGGATTATCTTCAAAAAAAGAGGCCAGACTTTACAGGAACGATACATTTTTGTGATTTCATCCGAACGGCCTCAAAAGCAGAAAATGGCAGGCAGAAATCGACAAACAGCAGATAGGAGAGCAAAACATATATGATTTCAAAGAAAAAATTTGGCACAACGGTAACAGCGTTCGGCGTGGCAGCCGGAATGCTTCTCGGTTCGGCTACACCGGCGCATGCAGAGGAGACAGCGAAAACGGTGCAGGAAACGCAGAAAGATCAGGCGGCTACACCGGCCACGCAAAGTGAAACGGAAAACGGAAACACAGAAGAAGCCGTTGTTACGGCTGTAGAAACACAGGAAACCGAGACACCAGCAGGAGAACCGTCCGTACCATTTCAGGATGAAAATGCCGCTTCCACAGAGGAGCCAGAAGTACCGGAAACGCCAGAACCGACAGAGGATCCGACTCCAACGGAGCCACCGGAAGACCCGAATCCAGGCGAGATGCCGGAGCCATCTCCAAGTGAAACCCCGGAACCAACTCCAGGCGAAACTCCAGAACCGTCGGTAACGCCATCCCCAAGTGAAACGCCGACTCCAGCCCCGTCCGAAACCCCGGAACCAACTGAAACACCGGTGCCAACCGAGACGCCTGCACCAGCACCGACAGAAACACCGAAAAATGATGAGACACAGGCGGATGACTGGATTCAGACGATTGATTACGGAAAATATATCAGCTCCATGAAAAAAGATCTCCGCGCAGGTTTCGCACAGGTCGACAAAGCGTACGCCTACGCAAAGGTCGATACCAGATTAAACGTCCGCGAAAGCGGTTCCACCAGCGCACGGATCGTGGGAACACTTCCGGCAAAGGCACTCTGCTTTGTGATCGCCGATGCGGATCAGGAGTGGGTTTATATTGAATCGGGCGACGTCCGCGGCTTTGTCCGTACGGATTATCTGCAGCAGGGAAAAGAGGCGCTGGAATATGTAACCGGCACCGGAGAGGATCAGATGAAACTGGCGGATCAGGTGATCGATCCGTCTGAAAATGAAGCCTTTCCCTATAAAAAAGAAACGGTTTATGAAGTAAAAACCTCAACCGGAAACGGTATTATCACATTTGCAAAACAGTTCGTTGGCAGACCATACGTCTGGGGTGGAAACTCCCTGACGGACGGTATTGACTGCTCTCATTTTGTATGGCAGATTCTGACCCGTTGCGGTGCGTACGACGGTGAATATACGACCTCCGGCGGATGGCGCAGCCTTGGAACGGAGGTTGCAAGCCTGGATGAGGCACGCGCAGGCGATGTTATTTGCTATAATGGCCATGTGGCGCTGTATGACGGAGAAGGAAAAATCGTAGAAGCGCTGAACGAAAACGCCGGTATCACCTGCGACCGCCCGGTGGACTGTGACACGATTCTGACGATCCGTCGTTTTGCAGCCGACGATGAAATCGGTGGAACGAACGCAGAAAAGATCTGGAATTACTTCCTGATGCACGGATTTACAAAAGAAGGAGCCGCCGGTATTATGGGAAATATTGCAAACGAGGCATCCACAGACCTCAATCCGACACTGCTTGAGTATGGCTCTACCAGCCGCACAAGCCTGAGCGGAGAGCAGTACACGAACCTTGTTGATGCCGGAATCATTTCCCGTGACGAAGTGATCCGAAGTTCCCGTTTTGGCCTTTACAGTGGCGGAAGATATGGATATGGTCTCTGTGGTTTTACAGATCCAACGATCAAAGAGTATCTGTGCCGATATACCATTGATCTTGGAAAGAGCCTTGGAAGCCTGTCCGGCCAGCTCGACAGTCTGATGGCCTACCTTTCCGACTACAATCCGAATCTGCTGGACAGATTGAAAAATGCCGAAGATGTTGACACCGCAGCAACTGCCTTCATGCGTGAATACGAAAAATGCGCAAACCAGAGCACACAGCAGAAACTGCGTACAACAGCAGCAGAACAGATCTACAATGTTATGGAATCGTATGATTCGCCGGTAGATGTAGAATAAACGAACAGATGATGAAGACGTGTTAAGGAAAGTCCTCCGCAGCAGAAAGATTCTGTGTGGAGGACTTTCTTACAGTAAAATAATTGAATTTATGTATGATTTTTTACTTCCAGCTTTTCAGTTTGTCCGCTTCCGGAGTCTGCAGCAGAATTTCTTTACAGTCCAAAAGAGAAGGACTCACATAATCACAAAATGGAAAAAGCTCTTTTGTATACGGTGTCAGATCCGGGATCATGCAGGAGATGGCACCAGCTGCACGCGCGGCCTTCAGACCATTGATGCTGTCTTCGGCTACTATGCATGCAGCAATCGGAACTTTCAGAAGAGACGCTGCTTTTAAGAAAATTTCCGGATCCGGCTTGCTGTTGATTACCTCATCCCCGCAGACTGAAGCATCGATATACTGGTCAATGCCAGACTGTTTCCAGTATCCTTCCGCAACGCGCCGTGTTGTGGAAGTGGCAACCGCAACTTTAATCGAATGTTCCTTCAGCCAGGAAAGAAACTCGTGAAGTCCCGGCTTTTCCGGTACACCATTTCGCTGAATATAATCATTCAGATACGCCGAGCGGATCGCGCGTCCCTCATCGTATGTCACCTTTCCGTGAAACCACTCCTCAAACAGCTTTCTGCTCCGTGGAAGCGCGCTGCCGCGCATCTGTGAGAGATGTTCCTCCGTGAGCGTAAAATTCAGCTCCCGGGCAGCTTTTTGCCAGCCCTCTTTCATTACAATCTCGGTGTCAAACAGGATACCATCCATATCGAATAATACTGCCTTTATCATAAATGCGACCTCCCAGGGAGTAAAAGAAAACAGACGGTTTTCGTTTACTCTGTACTCTGATTTTTTTAAAACTACCTTCAGTATACGAAAAATCCTGAAAAAAGACAAGTGCATGAACTTTACAGAATACTACAAATCTTCCTTTTACGAAGCAAAACTTTCTATGAGGACTGCAAATATTACAGATTGCTGGGTAGCAGTAAACTGTAACATTCGGGCATGACTGGATCCATGCATATTACAATCACACTTGACTTCAAGTAAGCTTAAAGTGCTATTCTGATAAAAAAGGACAAATTAGGAGGAATAACAGAATGGAAAAGTCAACGGTTTATTTTACCGACTTTCGATGTCCTGTGGGAACGAGTCAGCTTGACAAGCTGAAAAAACTCTGTATCGCTGCTGGCGTCAAAGACATTGATATGGAAGGTAAATTTGTTGCAATCAAAATGCATTTTGGCGAACTGGGAAACATGGCGTTTCTTCGTCCGAATTATGCGAAAGTGGTTGCAGATCTCTGTAAAGAGCAGGGAGGTCTTCCGTTCCTGACAGACTGCAATACGTTATATCCGGGCAGCAGAAAAAATGCCCTGGAGCACCTTGACTGCGCAAATCTGAACGGATTCAATACCATTACCACAGGATGCCAGATTATCATCGGAGATGGACTGCGAGGAACCGATGAAATTGAGGTTCCGGTTGTCAACGGAGAATACTGCAAAACAGCATTGATTGGCCATGCGATCATGGACGCAGATATTTTTATCAGTCTGAGCCATTTCAAAGGCCATGAAGCAACGGGCTTTGGCGGTGCACTGAAAAATATCGGTATGGGATGCGGAAGCCGCGCCGGAAAGATGCAGCAGCATGCCAGTGGAAAACCGGCGATCAATACGGATGTCTGTCGTGGCTGCCACCGCTGTGCAAAAGAATGCGGAAGCGATGCAATTTCCTATGTGGATAAAAAAGCAGTCATTGACTATGACAAATGCAAAGGATGCGGCCGCTGCATCGGTGCCTGCAGTTTTGATGCGGTTTATAATCCAAACAGCAGTGCAAACGAGCTTCTCGACCGGAAAATGGCTGAGTATGCACAGGCTGTCTGTCATGGACGTCCGTGTTTCCATATCTCTCTGGTACAGGATATCAGCCCGAACTGTGACTGCCATGGGGAGAACGATGCTCCGATCCTGCCGGATATCGGAATGTTTGCAAGCTTCGACCCGGTTGCCATTGACCAGGCGTGTGCCGATGCCTGCCTGAAGGCAACTCCGATCGAAAACAGTCAGCTTGGCGAGCATCTTGCAGAGCCGGGATGGCATTGCCACCACGATCATTTCAAGGATTCCAATCCGAATATTGAATGGCAGGCAACCCTTGACCAGGCAGAGAAAATTGGTCTTGGTACGAGACAGTATGAACTGAAACGTATCAAATAATAATACAAAAAAATGCTTTAGGGCAGATGAACAACAGCGGAAAGCTCCAGCTTCTCGAATGAAAAATCAACGAGAAGCTGGAGCCTTTTAAGGCCAGATTGTATTTTCTTCAGAAATAACAACGGTTTTTTTCATCCATTTGCGTGATCGCCACCGGATCAGATAATTTACACCACGGAACGCCTCATCCATGCCAAAAGCGATCCAGCATCCGAATAATCCGAATCCCATTTTTACACCAAGCAGATAGGAGAAGAATACACTCATCAGCCAGCAGGAGAGAATGGAAACACCCATAGGGAAAACCACATCGCCTGCTCCGCGCAAGGAATTTTCCTCAATGTGATTAAAGCCTCGAAAAATTTCCACGAAAATATCAAAAAACAAAATGGTATGTCCGATCGAAAGGATCGCAGGATCGTCTGTAAAGATCCGCAGCAGCACGGAACCAAAGCAGGCAAGGAGCGTGGATAGGCAGGCATTCAGCAAAATTGTGATTTTTAAATTCTGCAAATTCAGCTGATAAGCCTGTTCGTATTTTCCGGCGCCGGTAAGCCAGCTGATCAGCAACGAGGTCGAAAGACCAAGGGAGAGGCCTAGGACATACACGTAAAAAACAAGTGTGGAAACATAAATTTTGGCGGAAACAGCCTGCACACCGACAAGTGCAATAATGGAGGTTGTCACTACCTGGGATACAGAATAGGAAAGCGTACTGATACCGCCTGGAATTCCGATTTGAAGCACTTTTGGTAAAATCCGGAAACTGCTGCGTATGGACTTATGACGGAAGTCAAGGCCAAGCGGAAGAACCAGGAGCAGCAGAAGCATGGTAAAAGCGGCACAGCCCTCACTGAAGGCATAGGCACAGGCAATCCCTTCTACGCCGTGAAGCGGCAGTTCGACCGGCTGAAAGACGATCAGATAATTTAAAAGGGCATTCAGCGCATTCATTCCAAGGGTAACAAATACCGATATTTTGGGCTTTCCATAGCTTTTAAATATGGCACTGCAGATGGACACGAACGCGGCAAAAAAGGAAACACGAATGCAGATTCTCAGGTAAGAAGAGGCATATGTTAATACCTGGCCGGATAAATTCATCTGCCGCATCAGGGGCATGGAAAAGAACGAAAGTGTAGCACCAAGGAGAACGCTTAACCCGGCACCTGCAAACAGCGCACAGAAAGCAGCATCGGATGCATTTTTTTCCTTTTTGGCACCAAGATTCTGGCTGATTACGATGGACGCACCGGTACTGATTACGGAATAGAAATTCAGAATCATGCCCATAAACTGTCCGGCGGAACCAACGGCAGCAACTGCTTCATCGGAATAAAAGGACAAAGTAAAAGTATTGACGGTGCTCATCAGATTCATCAAAAACATTTCCAGAAACAGGGGAAGAAAAATCTTTGGGAGAGTCATCGTTCCCTGTGGCGTTTCTACTTTGCCCAGATCTGGATTGTAAAAGGATTTCCACATAAAGTCTGTCGTTACTCCTTTCAGAAAATAGTAACAGAATTGGATTTTAGCAGTTCTGAAGAAACCTGCACGGTAACCGGGTGATCTGCAAAAGAGCGGCGGACATAGAAAATCAGTCGTCCATGGTACAACCGGCGGCAGGAAGAAGCATACTCGGTGCAGTCTGCAGCATTTCCGTTTTCAATTCCAAGAAGGACGCCTCCGTCTGTCGTTACCTGAACCATGGAGGAATCTCCGAAGCAGAAAGCACCATCTCTGTCGGCGGCATAAACTTCGAACTGCAGAAGCGGATTTTCCGGTAAAACAGCGGAATTTTCTTTGGACGGCTTCCAGGGTCGGATCTGCAGGGCACAAGGCATAGAAGTCGTTTTCAGCTCATCCTTTGCTTCAAAAGTACAGGAAGCCCCGCCCTTTTGTGCCGCAAGCTTTCCAGAAGCAAGAACCATCAGCGTGCCCGGCTGAAAGGGAACGATCCAGCGAATCGAATCTTCAGTATAGGAAGCCTCCTTTTTGCCGAGACTGATTCCGTTTAAGAATAATTCCGCTTCGGAAAGGTTTGTGTAGCAGCGGACTTCGATATCTTCTCCATCACAGTAATTCCAGCTTTCGAATAATGGCTGCCAGCTTTCTCTCATGGAGTCTGCCCGCTGTGTGGAAAGATGGCACATCGGTTTGGATGACCAGAAGCTCATCCGCCGGTAAAACCCGGATTTTTCAAAGCCAGCCATCGTAAGAAGCCCGGCTTCAGAAGCTCGAAGCGGCCATCCGTGTGCCTCTCCCATATAATCAATGCCTGTCCAGAGAAACTGTCCGCTGATATATTCGTTTTCGGTTACCGCATGCCAGGCAGCAAGATCATGTCCGTTTTCGCTGCCTAAAAATGGGAGCGAAGGAAAATCACAGTGGCTTTCCTCGTATAAATGTTCTTTATAATTGTATCCGGCAACATCGAGGGCATCCAGAAAACCGATCTTTGCAGAGAGCTCCGGAAAAGCGGCAGCCAGTGTAACCGGGCGCGTAGGATCCACTGCGCGTACTTCGTAAGCAAGCATGGAAGCCAGTGCTTTTAATCGCTCTGCATTCGGCCGATCCGGATTGTATACGCGCTCTGCGGCAGGCTTGTTTGCATCATTGTTTCCGGTCATGGTCTGAAACAGAGGATGGCAGTAAGGATCATTTGGATAATCAATTTCATTTCCAATGCTCCAGAGAATTACACTTGGATGATTTCGGTCGCGCAATACCATAGCAGACAGATCTTCTTTCTGGTACTGAGGAAAGTACTTGTAATATCCCTGATGCTTTGGAGGATAAACATTATGACCGGTAGACCATTTGTTTTTTGGCCCTTCCCACTCATCAAATGCTTCATCCATAACAAGAAAGCCCATTTCATCACATAGATCGTACAGTTCCGGCATATGCGGATTATGGCTCATACGGATGGCATTGCAGCCCATTTCTTTGAGCTTTTCAAGGCGGCGTATCCAGATTTCTTTTGTAACGGCGGCACCGAGTGCACCGGCATCGTGGTGAACGCAGACCCCCTTAATTTTCATGGGGATTTCATTCAGAAAGAATCCATAATCGGCATCAAAACGGAAGGTGCGGATACCTACACGGAACTTGTCTGCAAGAAAGGCGGAGTCATCCTTGGCTTTGTGGAGCCATGTTTCGAGTGTATATAAAGATGGATGTTTCGGAGACCACAGTGTTGGCTGTGCTACCGTTCCTTCAGTCTTTAGTTTTGCGGTTTCTCCAGGAAGAAGAGTGGCTCTCTGCTCGGCGAAAAACACCGTGTTTCCATTTTGATCACGCAGATACTGGACCAGTGAAAAAGAGGTTTCCTGATCTTCCATATTACAGATCTCTGTTGTGATAGAAAGATCCGCTGAGATTTTATCTGCCCTGTTTATGGAAAAGCAGGTGCCATATGGTGTAACGTGAAGAAGATCTGTAACAAGGAGCGTTACCTTTCTTGTGATTCCGGAACCGGTAAACCATCGGGAATCTGAAATCTCTGTCCGGTCTACACGGACGCTGATTTCATTGATACCATCTGTACCAAAAACAGCCTGGGATGTTATGTCATAGAAAAAAGGTGTGTATCCATTGGGATGAAAGCCGTGATAATAACTGTTGAACCAGACCTGGCTTTCTTTGTAGACACCGTCAAACAGCAGCACGATGCGTTTTCCACGATACTTCTCAGGCAGGGAAAAGGTTCCACGATACCATCCGATGCCGCCGGCTGCATATCCGGTGCCGCTGGAATAGGATCTGGAAAATGGCATTGCAACAGACCAGTCATGTGGAAGCTCGACAGCTGTCCAGCCAGTATCATCATAGTCTTTTTTCCAGGCATCCGGCTCTTCGCCATAGTGAAATTTCCAGGAATGATGGAGATAAATTGTTTGGGTATTCATAGATTTATAACCTCCTGTTTTTATCATGATATTTCAATTTTTATACGTTCCTATGGTTTTTATTATAAAGAGTTCATCTGAAAAATCCATGGAAAAGAGAGGGATTTTTTGTAAAATAGCGACTTTAGGATTGACTTTTACGTGCAAAAAGTCTATCCTTGAATTTGAAATGAAAAGGGTTTCAAAAAATTGGAATAGAGTAAGAGTTTCAAGAGGGCGATTTATGAAAAAAGAAAAAAACATTTATACTATTGCAAAAGAAGCAGGCGTTTCGCCGGCGACGGTGTCTCGGGTCATGACGAAAAATGCCCGGGTAAGCGAGGAAAAAAGAAAAAAAGTGGAGGAAATCATACAAAAATATGATTATCGCCCCAATGCGCTAGCACAGGGGCTGACAAATGCAAGAACAAAAATCATTGGCATTCTTGCAGCGGATATGATGAATCCCTTTTATGCACAGCTTGTGGACGAATGCGTAAAGGAAATTGGTGCAAGTGGATATGTTCCCATGATATTTTCATCTCAGAGCAGTTATGAAATGGAAGAACAGTATTTGCAGAAGATGTTTGACCTGCGTGTGGATGCAATTATTTTAATGGGAGGAAAATCAGACCAGCTCGTTACAGATTTGGAATATGTGGATTTGCTTGATCGAATCACAGACACTACACCGATTATTACAACTGGAAAAATAGAAGGATCTCTTTGTTATCAGGTATGCATTGATGAAATGGCGAGTGTAGACCTTGCCATGGAGCATCTTTTTTCGCTTGGCCATCGGCATATTGCACTGATCGGCGGGAAAAATCACATCCGGTCAACATATGATAAACGAATGCGGTATCGTATGCTGCTTCGTAAAAATGGAATCACATACAGAGAACGCTATGTAACGGATTCGGATTACAACATCGAAGGGGGGTACCAGTGTATGGAAAAGCTCTTTCAGGAAAATCGTACGATGCCGACTGCCGTAATTGCAATCAATGATTTCAGCGCAATCGGAATTCTTCGGTGTATTGAGGAACATCATTTGTCTGTTCCGCAGGATATATCGCTTGTCAGCTTTGACGGAACCTTTCTGTCAGATATTGTTAACCCGAAGCTTACCAGCGTTTGCTATGATTATGCTTCTTTTGGAAAAATGCTGGCTGCGTCTGCGGTAAAACTTCTTTCAGGAGAAGAGATTCCGAAAATTCAGCAATGTGTGTCGCGTTTAATCGTACGCGAATCCACGATATTGCAATAATATCACATTATCGATTCAGAAGCATGTAATTTCATATAGCCAGATAATTCTTCTCTTTGATTTTAAAAGACCATCAGAGAGAAGAATTTTTTTGCACTAATTTTGGAATGTTTGCAGACATGGTGATATTGATCCTGGAACAGATTTTGGCTTTTGTAAGAGAGATACCGACAGATCAAAATGGCGGTAAATAGCGCGTTTTCAGAAAGAAAAAAGTGGATATACATAGAGGAATAAAGGGGTGATTTGTCAAATTGTCAACTAATTCAGATGGCTTTAAAAAAAAGAAAGCAAATTATACAAAAAACAAGTTGACAAATCAAAGCGGAAGGAGTATAGTACGAAATATGAAAAGGGTTTCACGAAAGTGCCAATTAAAAAGATATGTGATTTGGGAAGATGTATAAGTTAAGTGCTTTTTAGATGGAATTATCGTTATAATATACAGGAAAAGCAGTAAAAACAAAGATACATTCATCATGATCACTTTTATTTTTGGAAAAAACGTGAAAACGGTTTCATATAAAGGCTGCAAATTATGTGCAGACAAATTTTCACAAACTGCAAAATAGGAGGAACGCAACGTGAAAGGAAAAAGGAACCAAACGACAGCAGCTCTTCCGGCTGTCCCCAGTAAAAAGAATCGAGCATGGAAGACTTTTCGCAACAACAAAACACTTCTTCTGATGTGTTTGCCAGCAGTCATCTTTTTTATCGTGTTTAACTATTGCCCATTGCCGGGCGTATGGATTGCATTCACGAGTTACAATTTTCGGGATGGTATTTTTGGAAGCCCTTTTGTAGGATTATCAAACTTTGAATTTTTGATTTCTTCCGGTGAATTGTGGACTTTAACGAAAAATACAATTTTATACAATCTGGTTTTTATTCTTCTTGGAAATGTTTTTCAGATCGTAATTGCTCTTATGCTGAATGAAATCAGAAGTAAATTTTTTAAAAAGGTATCACAGACAATCATGTTCCTTCCGTATTTTATTTCTGCTGTACTGATTGGGGCGATCGCATTTAATATTCTGAATTATGACACGGGTGCATTAAATGCACTTCTTCGTGAAACGGGTGCTGACCCAATACAGATTTACAGCAAAGCTGGTTTATGGCCTTTCATCATTATTTTCTGTAACATGTGGCAGCAAACAGGTTATGGTTCTGTTGTTTATTTCGCGGCAATCTGCGGTATTGATTCCAGTATGGTAGAAGCAGCAGAGGTAGATGGCGCTACCAGCTGGCAGAGAATTCGTTACATCATTCTTCCTTCCCTGAAAGGAACCTTTATCATTCTGCTTCTGTTTGCGCTTGGCGGAATCATGAAAGGAAACTTTGGTTTGTTCTGGAACTTGACAGGTGGTGCGAATTCACAGTTGTTCCCGACAACTGATATCATTGAAACCTTTGTATACCGTACAATGACGACACAGAATAACTTTGCAACATCTTCTGCCGTAGGTTTGTATCAGTCTATTTTTGGATTTGTTCTGGTTATGTTCAGCAACTGGGTGGTAAAACGACTTGATCCGGACTATGCACTGTTTTAGGAGGAGAAGAAAATGAAAAATCGTAATAAAATCAAACTGGATCCAGGGACGCGAGCTTTACGAATTATCTCCTACGTATTTGTGAGTATTTGGGCGCTCATCTGCTTACTTCCATTTATCCTGGTTATTTCTGCATCTTTCAGTACCGAGAGTATTGTAGCGAAAGAGGGATTTGGGCTTTTACCCAAAGGGTTTACTCTGAGTGCATATGAACTGGTATTTCGTTCACCTAAAATGATTCTTGGCTCATACGGAGTTACCATTGCACTGACGGTATGCGGAACAGTTGTTGGTCTGTTTATCATTGCGATGACCGGTTATGCATTACAAAGAAAGGACTTTCCGTTTCGAAATGCATTGTCATTTTTTATTTACTTTACAACACTGTTTTCCGCCGGTATGGCACCAACCTATATCTGGGTTTCCAGGTACCTGAAATTAAACGGAAGTTATATGGCAGTATTTTTACAGCTGTTAATGTCTCCGTGGCTGATCATTCTGATGAAGAATTTTGCAAAATCGGTACCATATGAAATTACAGAATCCGGAAAAATTGACGGAGCGGGAGACTTTAAAATTTTCGTATCACTGATTTTCCCGATGTTAAAGCCGGCACTTGCAACGGTAGGACTTTTTCTGGCACTGGGATACTGGAATGAATGGTATCTTTCTTCTCTGTATCTGAACAGTTCTGTAACCTATAAACCATTACAGTACTACTTATATCAGATCATCAATACAGCAAATGCACTGAAAAACTCTGTAGCAGGTGCAAATGTCAGTGTGGCAGACCTTCCATCTAACACATTGAAAATGGCAACAGCAGTTGTTGCAACCGGGCCGATCATCTTTCTGTATCCGTTTGTACAGAAATACTTTATCTCCGGTATTACAGTAGGCGCGGTCAAAGGCTGACCATGGAAAAAGTATGATGTGAGATTCCCCTGTGTTTTGATGGGGATTCACATAAAATTCCGAAAAAGCAGGAAAAGAAGGAGGACGCTATGAGAAAACGCGTAACAGGTAAAAAGGCAGTAGCACTGGTAATGGCTTCCCTGATGATTGCAAGTATGGCAGGATGCGGAAGCAGTGGGTCCGAAAGCAGCGGATCCGGCAACACAAGCGTAAAGGAAGATGGAAGTATTGATACTTCCAAGCATGAAGTAATTAACATGCTGGTGCTGGGAAACAAACCGACCAATGGCAGACTGGAAGCCATGCTGGACAAACTGAATCCGATTTTGACGGAAAAAGTAAATGCAGAACTCGAGTTTACGTACATAGAATGGACAGACTGGCAGACACAGTATAATCTGAAGCTGTTGAGTGGAGACAGCAGTCTGGATTTGATTTGTACGGCAACGGACTGGCTGTACGGATGGGAAAATACAAAGAAGGGCGCATTTCTTCCACTTTCCGAGGATATGCTGAAAACATATGCGCCAAAGACCTGGGAACAGGTATCCGCAGACGGAGACTGGGATATCTGCAAATATAACGATGAAATTTATTTCATACCGGAAGATCACTATACACAGTATACGAACCATGGTATGTTCTATCGTGGAGACTGGGCAAAAGAAGCAGGTCTGGAAAATGGAAAAATTACAAAATTTGAAGATCTGACGACGTATTTCCAGTATATTAAAGATAATAAGGAAGATGTTATTCCGTGGGATATCGCTGGCAAAAACCAGACGGGAGGTATTCTTGGCGGCTATATTACTTCGAAAAAGGAATATACGGCATTCAATTGCGCCAGTGTTGGTATTTACACAGACTTCTGGGGTGTTATGCAGGACGATCCGACAACCGTTATGTCTCCGTATGTAGAGGATGACAGCCTTTATGATGCGGCAGAGCTGATGAAAGAATGGAATGACATGGGTGTATGGAGAAAAGATGTCCTGAACTTTGACGGAGACACCAGAGAAGAGTTTTATGCCGGAACAACCGGTGCGGATCAGCATCATGCCCAGACCTATTATTCTACGATTGTTCCGAATATGGAGAAGAAACAGCCGGGTTCCGATCCGCAGTTCTATTACTGGGGCGAAGAAAATCAGAACGTACAGCATCCGCTGAAAGAGCATGGTGCATGTGCTATCAGTGCAAACTCCACACATCCGGAACGCGCCCTGATGGTATATGATCTGTTAAGAAATGATGAAGAGTGCTATCGTCTGTTAAACTATGGTATTGAAGGTGAGGATTATATTGTAACAGAAGATGGCAAGCTGGGCAGACCAGATGGATTTGATTCCAGTACAGATGCCCTGGATTCCAATTTCTGGATGGGACGTAATGATGATCTGGAACTGCAGGATGAAAGCTGGTGGGATGGAACCGATGATCTGATCAGTTCGCTGGATAAAATCGGTTATGATTATCCATTTGAAAACCTGATTGTTGATACAACTGCAATTGAGGCAAAGCAGGCAGCACTGGCTAATGTTCTCGCAAAATATATCCCGCAGCTGGCATATGGTCAGGTAGATGATCCGAAGGCAACTGTCGATCAGATGAGAGAAGAACTGAAAGCGGCCGGTTATGACGATGTAAAGGCAGCAATTCAGAAAGATTTAGATGCTTTTGTAGAGGAAAATGGAACACCGGATTTCACAAGAGGTGAATAAAAAAGGTGTTCACTTGACCGTAGAACAAGAAAGGTTAGCGACAAAACCTGGCAGATAATTCTGTGATTTCATGATAAGCAAGATAAGGGAGATACCGGAAAAGACATGATGCCTCTGGTGTCTCCCTTTTGCGAGTCAAATGTTTCCGTTCCGGTCACGGGAAATTTGGCAGACATATTATTTTTAACATAAAAAAGATGGAAATTTCAGAAACAGGAGGAACTATGAAGACGTTTGAAGTAAAAGAAGATTTTTATCTGGACGGAAAGAAAGTAAAAATCATTTCCGGAGGTATGCATTATTTTCGTACTGTGCCGGAATACTGGCGCGACCGACTGGAAAAATTAAAAGCTCTGGGCTGCAATACGGTGGAAACGTATATTCCATGGAATCTTCACGAAAAAGAGAAAGGAAAGTTTGATTTTTCCGGAATTCTGGATATTACCAGATTTGTAAAACTGGCCCAGGAGCTTGGTTTGATGGTGATTCTCCGGCCATCTCCCTATATTTGTGCAGAATGGGAGTTTGGCGGATTGCCATACTGGCTGCTGAAGGAAGACGGCATGCGCCTTCGCTGTTTCTATCCGCCATTTCTACAACATGTGAAAGAATATTATGAAAAATTATTTGAAGTGATCGCACCGCTTCAGATTACACGGGGCGGTTCTGTTATTCTGATGCAGGTGGAAAATGAATATGGATATTTCGGAGATGACAAATCGTATCTGGATTACATGAAACAGCTGATGATTGACTGCGGCTGTGAAGTGCCGATGGTTACATCGGATGGTCCTTGGGGAGATGCTTTTGACTGCGGAAAAGTGGAAGGTGTTTTACAGACCGGAAATTTTGGTTCCAAAGGAAAAGAGCAGTTTGCCGTCATGAAAAAGAAAATCGGCGATAAACCGCTGATGTGTATGGAATTCTGGGTTGGATGGTTTGATAACTGGGGTGTAGAAACGCATCAGACCGGTGATTTAGAAGAACATGCAAAAGATCTGGACGAAATTCTTTCCGAGGGCCATGTGAATATCTACATGTTTGAAGGTGGAACCAATTTTGGTTTTACGAATGGATCCAATTACTATGATGAGCTGACACCGGATGTTACTTCTTATGATTATGATGCACTGCTGACGGAAGACGGTCAGATTACGGCGAAGTATACGGCATTCCAGAATGTAATCCGGAAATATACCGAAATTCCGGAAGTAAAACTTAGTACAGAAATTCGCAGAAAATCATATGGAAAACTTCGTGTCAAAAGAAGCACATCTTTATTCGGAAACAAAGACCGGATTAGTAAAGCGATGGAGAGTGTATACCCGGTGTCAATGGAAAAACTGGATCAGGGATACGGATATATTTTATACGAAAGCCAGTTGAAAGATGAAGGGCCATTGGAAACACTGCGGCTGTGGGGAGCTAACGACAGAGCTAACATTTTTGTGGATGAAATCCCAACTGTTACACTGTATGACAGAGAACTTCTTGATGAAATAAAATGGGAGGAGAATAAACCGGAAGGACAGAAACTTTCTATTTTGATGGAAAATATGGGAAGAGTAAATTTCGGTCCGAATCTCGAAAGACAGAGGAAAGGGATTGATGGAAGCGTACAGGTTAATGGTCATAATCACTATTATTGGAAAGAATATACGCTTCCGATGGAACATCTGGAACATCTTGATTTTACAATTCCATCCGTTCCTGGTACACCGGGATTTTATGAATTTAGCTTCGAAGCAGATGAGACGGGAGATACCTTCCTTGATTTTACCGGATGGGGAAAAGGTTGCATTCTTGTAAATGGATTTAATATTGGAAGATTCTGGGAAATTGGGCCACAGAAACGATTATATATTCCGGGTCCGCTTTTAAAAAAAGGAACGAATACGATTCTGATTTTTGAAACAGAAGGAAAAGTGCCGGGAATCATTACACTCTGCGATGAACCGGATCTTGGCTAAAAGAATGAAGGAAAACATTTATTATCAGTATGACAGCAGTCAACTACCGGAAATTAGCCTGGCAGATACGGCGGTGATTGAACCGCCGTATATTCATAAAAGAAGAATGCCGTTGGAATACATTATTTATCTGGTGCGTCAGGGTGAGATGTTTCTTTTGGAGGATGGTGTACGGTATCATTTAACACCGGGGGATTTTTTAATTCTGGATCCGGATAAAATACATGTGGGGGAAAGAGCAACACATTGTGAATACCATTATATTCATTTCCATCAGAAATCCATAAAAAAAAACAAGATGACAAATGAGCAGACAACTGAGATAATTTTAAGAAAGAGAACGCAGTCCATGCAAAGTGATTCCTGTACCCTTTCCGGACAGGAACGCGTCAGTCTTTCGCTTCTTGCGTTGCCCAAATATATGCATCTTTCCGACACTTCTTCTTATTCTGAAATTCTGCAGAAAATCAATGATGGAATTACCTGTCAGAAAAATCGTATGGAAGGTTATTACAATTTGTGTGCCTGTCAGATTTTGGAGATGATGATTTTGGTTTCCAGACAGTTTGTAACATCGCTTGCCCAGGAAAAAACCGGAGTGGTCGGAAGCTACCGGAAAATATATGATCTTTTGGATTATCTGAATAACTGCTATCGCGAGCCAATTTCCGGAGTATTGATTGAAGAGCAGCTTGGTGGAAACTTTGATTATCTAAATCGGATTTTTCGTCAGACAACAGGAAAAACGATTTTTCAGTACCTGACGGAAGTCAGAATTTCCCATGCCAAGGAGCTTCTTGGTACAACTTCGCTTAAAATTTCGCAGGTCAGCGAAAAAGTCGGATTTTCCGATGAAAGTTATTTCAGTAAAGTCTTTAAAAAAATGACTGGAATGACACCTATGAACTATATGAAAAGCAGATAAGGAGAACAAAATATGGCAGGCTATTTATTTGTACATTTTACCGGAGAACAAAAGGATGGAGAACAGATTTATTTTTCCATCAGCAGGGATGGACTTCACTGGGAGGATCTGAATGACGGACAGCCAGTCTTATATTCTCATCTTGGAATGCAAGGTGTTCGCGATCCGTTTCTGCTGCGTGATCCAAAGCAGAAGAAATTTTATCTGATAGCAACCGATTTACGGATCGAAGCAGGAGAAGGCTGGGATACGGCACAATATCGCGGAAGCCGTGATCTGATTGTCTGGGAATCGAAGGATCTGGTTCACTGGAGTGCGGAGCGTGCCAGTACCATAGGTGTTCCGGGAGCCGGATGCGTCTGGGCACCGGAAGGAATCTATGACTCAAAAAGAGAGCAGTTTCTGGTTTTCTGGGCATCTATGGTAAAACTTTCCGGTGATACGGAAGCCAAACAGCGGATCTATGCATCCTGGACATCTGATTTTCAAAGTTTTTCCGAGCCATTTATTTACATGGAGCGGAAAGAACATGTGATTGATACAACGATGGTAGAATCAGAAGGTGTATACTATCGGATTTCCAAGGATGAGACGAATAAATGTCTGCTGTTGGAGTCCTGTGACTCCCTGACGGGCAATTTTCAGGAGATCCCATCAGAAACACTTTCTTCGCTGTTTGGCGTAGAAGGACCGGAATGTTATCTGCTACCGGATCAGAAGACATGGTGTCTGATTGCGGATCAGTTTGCGGAGGGAAAAGGATATCTTCCTCTTTTAACGGATGATCTTTCTTCGGGAAAATTCCGTATTTTAAAGGAAAAGGAATATGCTCTTGGAAAAACAAAAAAACGCCACGGTGGCGTTCTTGCAGTTACTGACGAGGAGCTTGCCTTGCTGGAACGATTTTTTGATCACAAAAAGCCGGTCGTAGAAGGGCTCTTTGCAGATCCGGATCTTGCCTGTTTTGACGGAACGTATTACCTGTATCCGACAACGGATGGCTTTACCGACTGGTCCGGTACGAAATTTTCTGTTTTTGCATCGAAGGATCTGAGAAAATTTCAGAAGGCTGCTGATATTTTCGACATGGCAGATGGAGATGTTCCGTGGGCGGTAGGAAGTGCCTGGGCGCCGTGCATTGCAGAAAAAGATGGAAAGTATTACTACTATTTCTGTGGAAAGCGTGTTGATGGCAAATCCTGCATTGGAGCAGCAGTATCTGATTATCCGGAGGGACCGTTTGTGCCTGCAGCAGAACCCATGATCACCATGGAAATGATGGAAACGTATCAGATCCAGATGAGTCAGACGATTGATCCGTCGATCTATCAGGAAAACGGCGAAACATATCTCCTGTTTGGAAATGGTTATGCGGCCATTGCAAAACTGACACCGGATATGATGCATATTGTTCCGGAGACGATGAAAAATCTGGAAGGACTGTACGATTTCCGTGAGGCGGTTACGGTTCTGAAGCGGGATGAAATTTACCATTTTACCTGGTCCTGTGATGATACAGGAAGTGAAAATTATCATGTAAACTATGGAACGTCCGATTCCCTGTACGGACCGGTTCGGTTTGAAAAGACGATTCTTCAGAAAGATGTGCAAAAAGGTGTTCTTGGAACGGGTCATCACAGCATCTGTAAGGTGCCTGGAAAAGATGCATACTGGATTGCTTACCATCGTTTTGGCACACCGCTTGCGCAGTATCCGGAGGGAAAGGGATTCCACCGGGAAACCTGCGTGGCCCCGCTGGAGTTTGACGAAGCCGGAAAAATGATGGAAGTGATTGTCTAGGTTTACGGAGAAAAAATATATGAACGGAAGAACAGAACAAGAATTGCAGCAGTATCTTTTCTAATATGAAACAGAGCTTTCAAGAGAAGCCGAAACGCTTTCTCTTTTGGATTTCCCTGTTTTGACAGAGGAGCTTTTTTCTCTGTTTGAAAAGACGGGGAACCGGCTGCGGTATGAAGAAGCTTACTTTGGACGCCGGAAATACCTCGTTGCTTTTGCGTTCAATGCATTGTTTGCAAAAGAGAGGGACATTTCTATGGATCTTTCCGGCCTGGAATGGGTTCTGGAGCAGATTTGTGCGGAAACTTGCTGGGCGCTGCCGGCACATGTGAACCGGAAAAAGGATGAAAAGTGGAAGATTACATTGGATCTTTTTGCGTGCGAGACTGCACAGTCACTTCTGGAAATTGCGTTTCTACTTCGAAACGATCTGCGGCCGGAGTTACTGTGTCGGATCTGGAAGGAAAGCAGCAGGAGAGTGTTGCAGCCGTTTCTTATACAGGAAAACGGTGCATTCTGGTGGGAAACGAGTAAAAGTAACTGGAATGCTGTTTGCTGTGGATCCGTAGGAGCAGCCGCCTGCTATGCATCTGAGCTTTTTCCTGTTCTTTTTCCGAATGCGGAAAGCATCGAGAGTATCAATCAAAACTGTGAACAGATCTTGACGCGCGTGACCCGGGATCTTTCCTGCTTTCTTGCGAGCTTCGGCGAGGACGGCGCCTGCATGGAAGGTCTTGGCTATTGGGAATATGGAATGAGTTATTTTTCCATGTTCGCGGAACTTCTGAAAGAAAAAACGGGCGGGAAAACTGACTTGCTGGATGGAAAAAAGCAGCGGAAAATCATGGAATTTCAGCAGAAATGCTATTTCCCGGGCGGAAATACGTTAAGCTTTTCTGACGGAGACAGCAAAAGCCGTTACCGGATGGGACTTACCTGCCATTTTGCAATGCTGGATCCAAATGTTAAAATCCCGCCGCTGGTACGGGCAATGCATTTTGGGGAAGATCCGTGTTATCGCTGGAATGCCGCATATAGGGACTGGATCTGGACGAAGCAATATCTGAATGTGTTAAAAAGCAGGTCGGACGGTTCCGAGAATGCTGCAGAGGAACGGGTATGTTCCGGCACGTTTACTTATCTGGCGGATGCCGAATGGGCAATTGCAACTGGAAAGCATCAGACCGCATTCGCAATCAAAGGTGGAAACAACGGGGAGCCGCACAATCATAACGATGTCGGCAGCTTTCTGTATTTTATCGGGGAAGAAGAAATTATCAGTGATCTTGGAGCCGGAGAATACACGAAAGCATATTTTGGCCCCGAACGATATTCCGTACTCTGCTGTAGTTCACGTGGCCATAGCGTTCCGATTTTGGATGGAAAGGAACAGTGCAAAGGGGAAACATATCGTGCCGATGCAGTGAATTACTCCGAGACAGGAGAAATTTCGATTTCCTTTGCTGGGGCATATGAGAAAGAAAGCAGGAAAAAACTGATACGGACTGCTGTTTTTTGCAGGGAAACCGGTGAACTTCAGATCAAAGATTGCCTGAAGACCGCTCCTTTGGATAATGGCTTCACGGAAAATCTTGTCACACGGCAGAACGTAAGTCGGGAAAAAGACCGGATTCGAATCGGTGACAGGGGAACTCTGAAAATAGATGGTGTTTCTCCGGAAAAGATTCAAATTATTCCATGCATTCATAGAGATCATCAAGGAAAAATGGAAACTGTGTTTCTGATTCAATGGGAAGCTGACGGAAAAGAAAATATCTGGCGAAGCCGATTTGTACTTTGCCCGGAATAATACAAAAGCTCCTGACGTTGTTAGAAGGAAGATATTCAGTGAGGCTGCATTGCGGTACGAAAACAGAGCAAAAGACTGTGCAAATGAATTTATGATTTGCACAGTCTTTTGCTTTATACGTTGCTGATCATCGAAAGAAATGTCTTATGAATCCTCATATCCGGGTCGAGTTCTGGATGGAAGGAGAAGGCCATCTGGTTTTTATATTTTACACCGACAATCCGCTCTTCCACAACCGCGAGCACTTCCACGCCGTTCCCCACAGATGCAATATACGGCGCACGGATAAACGTCATCGGCACTGTTCCGATGCCCACAACCGATGCTTCTGTGTGGAAGCTGCCTAACTGTCGGCCGTAGGCGTTCCGCTTGATGCACATGGGAATCGTGCCGAAATACTGCTCTGGCTGTCCCTTCATCTGTCCGTCGATCGTTTCTGCCAGAAGAATTGCACCGGCACAGGTTGCGAGGACCGGCATGCCATTTTGAATCTGGCTTTTGATCGTATCGAACATGCTAAGCTCTTTTAAAAGCTTTCCCTGAACGGTACTCTCGCCGCCCGGCAGTACAAGTGCATCGTAAGGCTCGGCAAGATCGCGGGCCTGCCGCAGTTCGATGCATTCGGCGCCAAGCTGTTCTAATACTTTTTCATGTTCTGCAAATGCGCCCTGCAATGCAAGCACTCCAATTTTCATTATTTTCCTCTTTCTGCCATCAGTAAGGCAATTTCCTGCTCGTTGATGCCGACCATAGCCTCGCCGAGATCAGCGGAGAGTTCTGCGATCCGTTTGGCATCGGTGTAGTTGGTAACAGCTTTTACGATGGAAGCGGCACGTTTTGCCGGGTTGCCGGATTTGAAGATACCGGATCCGACGAAGACGCCTTCTGCTCCAAGCTGCATCATCAGTGCTGCATCGGCAGGAGTTGCCACACCGCCGGCTGCAAAGTTGACAACCGGGAGACGGCCGTTATCATGAACATACTGAACAAGATCGTATGGAACCTGCAGGACCTTGGCTGCCTCAAACAGCTCATCCTCACGCATTGAGGTCAGTTTCTGAATTTCGCTGTTCATTTTTCTCATATGGCGGACCGCTTGTACGATATCGCCGGTTCCCGGCTCACCTTTGGTACGGATCATAGACGCTCCCTCGTTGATCCGGCGGAGTGCCTCGCCGAGATCCTTTGCACCGCAGACAAACGGTACTTTGAAATTTCGTTTGTTGATATGGTAGGCATCATCCGCCGGGGAGAGAACCTCACTCTCGTCGATGTAGTCGATTTCGATGGCTTCAAGAACCTGTGCCTCTACAAAGTGGCCGATGCGGCATTTTGCCATAACCGGAATGGAAACGGCTTCCTGAATGCCGCGGATCATCTTCGGATCGCTCATACGGGAAACGCCGCCGGCTGCACGGATGTCTGCAGGAATCCGCTCCAGTGCCATAACGGCACAGGCACCAGCTTCCTCTGCGATGTGGGCCTGTTCCGGTGTGGTAACATCCATGATCACACCACCTTTTAACATCTGTGCCAGTTCTTTGTTCAGTTTGTATCTCTCATTTGCTGCTGTCATAATAATCTCCTCCCTGCCTGAGAAATATCAGGTGATAAATTTTGTTTCTGTTTTGGCTTTACTTTTGTTCTGCCTCACAGTATACTGGTAAAGTGACTATAAAAAAATCGCCAAAACAAATATATTCAGTAAGGTCAGATGAGAGGAGAGCGGTCGGATGCTGACGTATAATTTTTCCAATATAGGGTCAGATTCCCTGTATGAATATTTATATAAATGTATCAAAAACGACATATTACTGGGAAACATCCGTCCGGGAGAGAAGCTGCCGTCGAAACGAACGTTTGCAAAAAATCTGGGTATCAGCGTCATTACCGTCGAGAATGCCTATGCGCAGCTTGTTGCGGAAGGCTATCTGTACTCCATGCCAAAGCGCGGCTTTTATGCGGCTGATCTGGAAATTGAGGATTCCATGCGGGATGCGGTGCCAAAAGAGATCCTGCAGGTGGCAAACGGGGAGACTTCCTATTTTGCGGATTTTTCCAGCAACCAGACGGACAGCGAGATTTTTCCCTTCACAATCTGGACGCGGACGGTGCGTGCTGTTCTGAATGATAACCGGATCCAGCTGATGATCAATTCCCCGTGCGCCGGGATTTTAAAGCTGCGCAGTGCGATTGCAAAATATCTGCGCGAGTTTCGTGGAATGCAGGTGCTGCCGGAGCAGATTATTGTCGGCGCAGGAACGGAGTATCTGCATAACCTTCTGATTCAGCTTCTCGGGAACGATCTTGTTTATGGAGTAGAGGATCCCGGGTATCACAAAATTGCGCGGATTTATGAGAGTATGAAGGTGCGGTACGAGCCAGTGCCGCTCGACCAGGACGGTGTTTCGGTGCAGGAGCTGGAAAAAAGATCGGTTGATATTATTCATACATCCCCGTCCCATCACTTTCCAACCGGGACAGTCATGCCGGTCAGCCGCCGTTATGAACTGCTCGGCTGGGCGGCAAAATCAGATCATCACTATATCATTGAGGACGATTATGACAGTGAGCTGCGTCTCGGCGGAAAGCCGTTTCCAACGCTGCAGAGCATCGATGTATCGGACAAGGTCATCTATATGAATACGTTTACGAAAACACTTGCCTCCACGGTACGGATCAGCTATATGGTGCTGCCGCAGACACTGGCGGAGAGATTTTACCGTGAGCTGTCGTTTTATTCTTGCACCGTTTCTAACTTTGAGCAGTACACACTGGCAGAGTTTATTGAGAACGGCAGTTTCGAAAAACATATCAACCGGCTGCGGAACTATTATCAGAACAAACGAGATCTGATTTTGCAGGCGCTTGAAAAGAAGCCGCTCGGTGATTACGTAACCATCGAAGAGGAAGAAGCAGGCGTCCATTTCCTGATGCATCTTTGCACCGATCAAAAAGAAGAGGAGATCGTCACGCAGGCGAAATCCCGCGGCGTAAAATTAAAGCCGCTCTCCGGCTATTACGCAGACACAGCGGAGGCGGCAAAGCAGGAAAATACGTATGTCATGAATTATTCCTCCATTGATCCGGCAGCAATGGAGCGGGCAGCGGGAGTGCTGCTTCATATTCTGCAGATACCTGGCAGATGATCTGCGAAACGAAAAGAATCGGAAGGATTGGGTGGCCGGATGCAGAGAATGATAGACACTGTTTCCAAAATGGACATGTCTGCGCATCCCCAAGTTACTGAACTGATAGAATGGAGAAAAGCATATGACGAATCGTGAAATGATGGAGATTGCCATGAGGCAGTCTGCGGAAGATATGGGATGCCATGTAGAAGATTTCAAGGCGGACAAAAATGTTGTTGTTCCCATAAATTTAGGAAAGAAAGCTCGCAAATATTTGAAAGAGCCTATTACCTGCAATCTGGTTTCCTATGGAAATAATATCATGGCAGCTTCCATACCGGAGACTATGGATCTGGTATCTGCGTATGTAGACAACTTCGAGTTTTACCACTGTTTTGAGACACCAAACATGCATTGGCTGAATGAACGTTTAGTTGAAAAAGGGCACAAAATATGTTTCATGGCAGAATACTATCTGCCGGACATCAGCCGGATACCGACTCTTTCCTGTGCCTATGTGACACGAGTATTAACACAGGAAGCTTTTGCGGATTTGTATCTGCCGGAATGGAGCAATGCGCTTTGCGAAGATCGGAAGAATCTGGATGTACTTGGCGTCGGCGCATATGATGGAAGCACGCTGGTGGGACTTGCCGCCTGTTCTGCCGATTGCGACGATATGTGGCAGATTGGTGTGGATGTCTTGCCTGAATACAGACGACAGGGGATTGCCTCTGCACTGACAAGCAGACTTACAAAAGAGATCATAAACAGGGGAAAAGTACCTTTTTACTGTACCGCCTGGTCTAATGTCAGATCTGTAAGAAACGCTGTCAAAAGCGGTTTTATACCGGCATGGGTAGAAATGACTGCAAAACCGGCAAATATTGTTGATGAGATGAATTTATGAAGGAACCTTCCCTGTCGATTCCCGCTGAATCAGCTGTGCATGCAACAAATACGTACTGATTGGGATGTGATTGAGAAGACTTGACAATGCAAAAAATCCACTTTTTCCGAGCTCCAGCCGATCTTGTCTGATGGTTGTAAGGGGCGGTGACGTACAAGCAGCAATCGGCAGATCATCAAATCCGATAATGCTGATATCATCAGGAATCTGGAATCCCAGCTGCTGACATTGCGTGAGCGTTGCACTAGCAAGGGTATCCTGGTTGCAAATAATAGCAGTGATTCCGTTTTCCAGAAAACGGGGAAGATGCTTTTCCATACATTCTGACAGATAATAAGAACAGCCGATCGCAGCAGGAGAAGTCTTCAGTCCATGCTGGTGCATGGAACGGAGAAAGGCAGCATGGCGTGCCTGGAGAACCCGGGCACCGAGGGAGCTGCTCAGATAGGCGATCTTCCGGTGTCCAAGTCCGGCAAGATAAGAGACGGCAAGCTCCATTCCCTCCTCATTATCAATACCTACATAAGCGATGGAAGGATTCCCTACTATATAGTTGTCGAAAAGAACAGCCGGTGTGCGGCTGATTTTAAAGTCTTGAATCCAGGGATCGCTCAGGGAAAAGCCGACCACAAAAGCTCCTATATAATCATGCTCCAGCATAAAAACATCATAATGCTGGTTTCTTTGGGTCTTAATATCAACGGGTACAATTTCAACATCAAATCCGGCAGGTTCTGCCATCTGACGAAAACCCACCAGGATATCATAGGCAAAATGATGCGGTTCCTGATACCGCATATTTTCTTTTTCTATTATAATACAGACTTTTTTCGTTGGTTTCTTATAACGCCGCAGCTTCGTATAACCCAGAGCTACGGCAGTTTCCAAAACCTGTTTCCGTAAAGCATCGCTGATATCAGGCGCGTCATTGAGCGCTTTGGATACCGTGCTCTTGGAAACTCCCATTTTATCAGCAATATCCTGAATGGTAGTCATAATCGGCAATCCTTTCACAAAACAAAAAATGTAAACTCCCAGCTATCATAGGTGTCAAAAGACCTTTTGATCCCGGTATCATTATATAAAATCATAAGATAAAAAGCAATCAATACCTTGAAAAAGAAATGTTTCGTTAAGTTTCGAAAAAAGAAAGCATCCTGCACAAAAATCATCCTGAAAATTATCTGAATTTTACGAAAGCGCAGGGAAAAATGGAAATTGATTGACGAAGAAATAAAAAAGGCTTATAGTAAAGTTACGAAACAATGCGAAACAAAAAGTGATCGTGTTTCTTACAAGGATGCAAAAAACAGCTTTAGAGCTATACGGGAGGAAAATGAGATGGAATTTAGCGGTGTATACCATAAAACTTCAGAACAGATGAGTTATGCCCTGGATGAGGACAGACTGATTGTCAATATCAAGACAGGATATGATGTAAAACAGGTTTTTATCCATTACGGAGATCCTTATGAAGCCGGAATTTTGGGCGGAAAAGAAAAGTGGATCGGAAAAAGAGAGGAAATGATATATAAAAAACGTCTGCCTTATCAGATCTGGTGGACAACAACGCTTCTTCCGGAATACAAAAGATGCAAATATTATTTCGAGCTGCGGACGGAAAAGGAAGTCTGGTATTATTTTGAGGATGGTTTCCTGACAGAAGAACAGCTCCGGATGGATGGCCGTATGCAGCAGTGCTTTATTGTACCCTGGATGAACCCGGCAGATATCAATCGCACACCGGCATGGGTAAACGAAACGATCTGGTATCAGATTTTCCCGGATCGGTTCTGCAACGGGACACCGGAAAAAAACGGAGATGATATCACACCCTGGAGAAATCACGGAACCGTAACAAACGAAGAAAAATTCGGAGGAAATCTGGAAGGGATCCGTCAGAGATTATCGTATCTGCAGGAACTTGGGATTACCGGTATTTATCTGAATCCGATTATGAAAGCAGAGTCCAACCACAAATATGACACGACCGATTATACAAAAATAGATCCGTTTTTTGGCGATGCGGATACAATGAAAGTGCTTTGCAAAGAAGCACATGAAAAAGGAATCCGCATTATGGTAGATGCAGTGTTTAATCATAGTGGAAGAAAATTTGAGCCGTGGATAGATATCCTGGAGCATGGAAAAGAGTCTCGTTATGCGGACTGGTTTATGGTAGAGGACTGGGAACAGGTTCAAAAAAGGGGAGACACCAGAGACCGACGGTTCTATTCCTTTGCATTTACAGACGGGATGCCAAAGCTGAACACAAACAACGAAGAGGTGATACAGTATTTCTGTAAAATCTGTGAGGACTGGGTACGGGAGTTTGATATCGACGGAATTCGTTTCGATGTAGGAAACGAAGTGGCGCACAGGTTCTTAAAGCGGATAAGAGAGCATTTAAAAACGATAAAGCCGGATATTTATCTTCTGGGGGAAATCTGGCATGATGCAAGCCAGTGGCTGCAGGGAGATGAATATGATTCTGTCATGAACTACCCGCTGCTGAGCGGAATCCATGATTTCTTTCTTGATAAAACAATGAAAAAAGAAGAATTTGAATATATGGTAAACCGTTGCTATACCATGTATATGCAGCAGAATAACGATGTACTTTTTAATCTCCTGGATTCCCACGATACCGAGAGGCTGATGAACCGTTTTCACGATCTGGACAAGTTCTACCAGCAGCTTGCAATCCTTTTTACGCTTCCGGGAAGCCCCTGTATTTATTATGGAACGGAGATCGCAATGGAAGGCGCTCATGATCCGGACTGCAGAAGATGTATGCCTTGGAGTGAAATTGAAAGCGAAGAGAATCAGAAAAAAATTGCAACGATGCGGAAACTGATCATGCTTCGAAGAAATGAAAAAGTGTGCAGAAGCCTGCATTTCCATTTTCCGAATGGTTATGAAAATGATCGGTGTGTAGAGTATATTAAACTAGACGAAGAGGGAAATAAAATCGAAGTTCTGCTCAACGCATCGGATGAGGAGATAAAAGTAAAAGGAGACGGGGAAGTACTTTTTGCCCGGGAATTTGATGGAGAGATACTTGGTGTAAATGGAACGTTAATTCGCAGGATGTAAGGGTTTCACCTGTTAGAAATATGTGCAGACAGGCACAAAAAAAGCATGTTTTCTGGAAAAGCCACCGGAAAACATGCTTTTTTGATCTCTTGCCTCGCCAAAAACATAAGTAAGGAGCCATTTTTCGAAGGAAAATGAGCGGATTACGAATGTTTTTGAAGATTGCGTGAGTGCAAAGCACATAGCAATCTGGTATCGCAGTGATCAGACGTTTAAAATACCGAACGACTGCAGCAGCAGTGCGGCAAGGAGCACGGGTGCAATAAACTTCACCATGACGATATACAGCCTCTTTCGACCGAACTTATATCCTCCCAGCGTCACCTCATCGATGATGACCTGCGGCTTTACAACCCATCCGATCAGAATACAGGAGAGAAGTGCGACAAGCGGCATCAGAAGGTTATTGCTGATAAAATCCATGACATCCAGGATCTGAGCCGTTGCGCCATTTGGAAGCTTCAGTTCAAAATAAAGCGCATTGTAGCCGAGGCATACGATGATACCGACGAGATACGCATAAACCGTTACAATCACAGTGCTCTTCTTTCTGCTGATGTGAAATTTGTCGATCATACAGGAAACAATGGATTCCATGACCGATACGGAAGATGTAATGGCTGCAAAGGAGACCATAAGAAAGAAAATGGTTCCGATTACGCCGCCTGCTGCTCCCATGGACTGAAAGACCTTCGGCAGGGAGACAAACATCAGACCAGGGCCGGCAGACATACCCTCTGTCCCCATAAAGGTAAATACGGCAGGAACGATCATCAAACCGGCAAGCAGCGCAACGATGGTGTCAAAAATCTCAATCTGATTGATCGATTTCATCAGGTTTGTTTCTTTTTTTACGTAGGAACCGTAGGCAACCATGATACCCATCGCAACGCTGATCGAAAAGAAAAGCTGTCCGAGTGCATCGACAAAGACGGTGAAAAATTTCTGCGGCGTCATTCCTTTAAAATTCGGAACGAGATAAATTTTCATACCCTGCAGTCCCGTACGGACGACACCGTCTGCATCGGTATGGGTCAGTGTCAGCGAAAAAATGGAAATTCCGATGATTAAAATCAGAAGGATCGGCATCAGAATTTTGCTGTAGTTTTCAATTCCCTTATTGACACCACGATATACAACGAATGCGGTAAGAAAAAGATAGATTCCTAACCACACAATCGGCTGCCATGTACCGGTAATATAGCCGGTAAAGTAACCATCTTCGGCAGCGGCAGCGCCCTGTCCGGTGAGAAACACAGACAGGTATTTTAATACCCAGCCGCCAATGGAGCAGTAGTAAGGCAGAATGACAACCGGCACGATACTGGCGAGAAGGCCAAGACCGTTCCAGCCCGGGTGAATTTTACCGTAAGCGACAAGCGGACTTTGTCCGGTTTTTCTTCCGATGGCAATATCAGTTGTCAGCAGGGTAAATCCAAAGGTCAGAGCCAGTACGATATAAACTAAAATAAAGGTTCCGCCTCCGTCTTTTGCGGCAAGATAAGGGAAACGCCAGATATTTCCCAGTCCAACCGCACTTCCTGCAGCAGCAAGCACGAAGCCGATCGATCCGGTAAAGCTGCCGCGCGTATGTTTCTTTTCCATATAAGATACATCTCCTTATTGATAGACTGACTGTTTTTAACAGCCGAATACTTCTATTATAAAGTTCGGACGATACTTCGTCAACCAGAAGATCTATAGATTGACAATTTCGATTAGTTGTACTATCATCTAATTAGTTGTATATGCATCTATTTGAAACAGATCGAGAATGGACAGGAGGAACAGAAAAATGGATCCAACAGAACGGAAAATAACAAAAATAGCGCGGGAAGCCGGGAAATTTACGGTGCAGGCAATGAAAGAAGAAGGCATCGGTACGGCAGAATTTGACTTTATCCATCTGGTGCGCCATCATCCGGGCATCACCCAGACGGAAGTGCGCGAACAGTTAAAGATTGATAAAGGAGCCGCTGCAAGGCGCGCTGCAAGCCTTGAGACAAAGGGATATCTGATCCGAAAACCGAATCCGTGGGACGGCAGAAGCCAGCTTCTGTATGCTACGGAAAAAGCAGAATCCTTGAAAAATTCCAAAGCGGAAATTGAAACATTCTTTTACGAATGGCTGCTTGCAGAGCTTCCGGAAAAAGAGGCAGAGAGCTTCTGCGAAACACTGGACAAGCTGTACTGGAAATCGAAAAAAGAACGGCAGAATCATTTTGCGGAACTTTCAAAAATTTTAAGGGAAAAAGCAGATAAATCAATAAAAACAACAGCAGAAGGAGGCAGCGGCGATGAAGGATGAATCCTTTCGCCCGAACCGGGTACTCTCTTACTTTCAGGAAGAATGGAAAACTCTCTTCTTTGTTGCGGTTTCCGGTCTCATCTATAACCTGGGACTTCTTGCAGGCCCCTGGTTTGAGGGAAAAATGACAGGAAAGCTGGTTGATCTCCTCGGCGGCACAGGAACCTTCCACCAGATGCTGATGCTGGTCACGGCCTATGTCGTGAGTATTGGCATTGTGCAGGTTTCCCGCTATTTCAAACGGTTCTATGTCAGAAGATTTGCCAACAACGTCAACCGGCATATGAAGCAGATTCTTTACGGAACGCTGGTTCGCAAAAGCCGTTTGGAGCTGGAAGCGGAAGGTACCGGAAATGTACTGACGAAGGCCATTCTCGATGTAGACGATTGCGTAGAAGGAATGCGGAAATTTACAACGGAAATCTTTGATACCGGTGTTGCTCTTCTCGCCTATGCGTGTATGCTGCTCTGGTACGACTGGAAACTGGCTCTTCTCTGCATGATTTTCCCACCCATTTCCTACGTGATTGCCGAAAAGATGAGGGTCATGGTACAGAAAACGGGCGCTGCCTATAAGGTACAGTCGGGTGCATTAAGTGCTGCAACCCTGGACCGTGCGACAAATGCCATCACGTATCGTGTCTTTGGCTGTGAGGAGGACAGAAAGGCCGCTTATGAGGAGAATCTTTCGGCTTACGAATCTGCCGCTGTGCGCGCCAATATCTGGAACACAGCTATGCCGCCGATTTACCGTATGATCTCGATGACGAGCATTCTGTTTATCCTGTATTTTGGAGGCAGAAACGTCCTGCATGAGGGTTGGACACCGTGGACCATTGCTGTATTTACCACATTTTTGTCCTGCTACACGAAGCTTGCCACCAAATCATCGAGCGCAGCAAAGCTTTTTAATGCGGTACATAAAGCGCAGGTTTCCTGGAAACGAATCAAACCTCTGTTGCAAAATTCGAAAGCCGAACCGGAGCTTCCGGCCGCAGCGCCTGCAGAGCTTAACGTCGATCACCTGCATTTTGCCTATCCAAACGGAAAAGAGATCATCCATGACCTGTCGTTTCAGGCGGCTCCTGGCCAGATCATCGGTGTAACGGGACCTGTCGCATGCGGAAAGTCAACGCTTGGAAAGACTTTTCTCTGCGAGTCGCCGTATGAGGGAAGCATCACCTTCGGCGGAAAAGAACTTGGAAAAATGGAAAAAGCAGACCGGAACCGCATGGTCGGTTATCTTGGCCATGACCCGGAGCTGTTCCATGGAAGCGTGGAAGAGAATATCCGTCTCGGGGGAAAAGAGGGCGCAGAGGAGATGATCCGAGTCGTCTGCCTGGAAGATGAAGTGAAAGCAATGGAAAACGGAATCCATACTCTGGTCGGAACGGGCGGTATCCGCCTCTCCGGTGGTCAGGCGCAGCGCCTTGCCCTTGCGCGAACCCTGTACCACAAACGGCCGGTTCTGGTTCTCGACGATCCGTTTTCGGCACTCGACAAAGAGACGGAGGCACAAATTTTTGTAAATTTAAAGGAGCTGGCAAAAGACTCTATTATAATCCTCATTTCCCATCGTCTCTATCTGTTCGACCAGATGGATCAGGTCATCTGGATGGATGAGTGCCATACGAAGGTCGGCACACATGAGGAACTCCTTGCAACGGTTCCGTCCTACGCAGAGCTCTGCAGCAATCAGACGAAGGGAGGCAGCTTTTGATGCAAAAGAAAGAATCTGTATTGCGGGTAATCAAAGAAACCGTTCGAAAACACGGCGTTTTATCAGCCGCACTTTTGGGAGTCGTCTGCGGTGCGGTTATTTTCGCACTGCTCCCGCCTCTTGTGCTGGCACAGCTGATTGACCTTTTGACAAAGAAGCATACCCTCTGGATGGAAGGAATTCTGCTGTATTTCGGACTTCTTGCCCTGACGGGTCTTCTGGAGTCGGCACGAGAGAGTCTTCTGACGGTATTCGGCCAGAAAATTACACATGCACTCCGAAGCAGTCTGATGGAAAAGTTCGGACGCCTTTCCGCCAACGAGCTGAACCGCCAGGAGCCGGGCGCTCTCGTATCAAGATTTGTCGGTGACGTCGACACAGTGGAAAACCTGTTTACCTCCGGGATCATCAGTATGTTTGCCGATGCGTGCAAAATCTTAAGCATTCTTGCCGTCATCTGGGTGACTAATCGTGGACTTACGATTGTTCTGATTATTTTACTCCCTGTTCTGTTCCTCTTTACCCGTTACATCCAGAAAAACATGCTGGCCTCCCAGATTGCCAACCGCCGTGCAGTCAGCCGTGCTTCGGGTCACGTTCCAGAGACGCTGCACAACATTCGTACCATCCACTGTCTGCAGAAAGAGACGTATATGGAGCAGCAGTATGCGCACTATATTGATGACAGCTACAGCGCAATGGAGAAGACCAATTTTTACGATGCCGTCTATTCTCCAGTAATCCTGATTTTAAATGCCATTGTTGTTGCTGTTGTCATGCTGCTTTCGGCCTCCGGAAATCCGATCGTTTTAAAGCTGTTCGGCATGTCCGCCGGAACCGCCGTTGCTGTTATAAACTATATTTCCCAGATCTTTACTCCAGTCGAAAGCCTTGGTATGGAAATCCAGACAATTCAGTCTGCGTTTGCCGGTATGGAAAGAATCAATGAATTTTACAGCCTGGAAGAGAAGAAAGAGCCGGCTGCGCTGACTGAAAATACAGATTACGGCATAGCGGCTGAGCTAAAAAATGTGACGTTTGGATATGACGAAAGCCAGGTCATCTTAAACGATGTAAGTCTGCAGATCAAAAAAGGCGAGCAGGTAACACTTTTGGGACGAACGGGTGCCGGAAAGAGTACTATTTTCAAACTGCTGCTCGGTTTATATGAACCACAGAAAGGAATGGTTCTGATTTGGGGTGTTCCATCTGTCGATCTGCCGGATGCAAAAAAACGAAAGGTTTTCGGCTATGTGGAGCAGTCGTTCCACATGGTGCCGGGATCGGTAAAAGACCAGATTACTTTGTATGATGCAAAGATTTCGGATACAGATGTAAAAAAAGCAGCAGAGCTGACCGGACTTGCAAAGACCATCGAGGCGCTTCCGGACCAATATGATACGATCTGTACACAGGATCTCTTCTCACAGGGTCAGTGGCAGCTCCTCTCGATTGCCCGTGCAGCCGCAGCGGAGCCTGAAATTCTGCTCCTCGATGAGATTACCGCAAACCTTGATGCAGAGACGGAAAAAATGGTATTAAATGCATTGCAAAGGGTTTCCAAAAACCGTACCGTAATTTCCATTTCCCACCGAACTATGGCAGAAACGGGACGCGTGATTCTAATTTCATAATTTCTTTTCGTTCATTAAATTTTTGAAACAAAGCGTGCCGGATGCATTCTGACAAAAAAAGATGCGCCGACACGCTTTCTTTGTCCCTCCAGGCAGAACAAAATAGAGCGGAGGAGCGAGTTTCAATTGACACAAAAAAGGGGAGCAAGTACAATAAAAGTAACGAAAAGAGAGGAGGCGGTATTCAGTTGAAAAAGAGAAAATGGAAATTCCGCATCGCAGGCGGCGCTGTCACGCTGCTGGGCATCTATCTGATGGCGGTCGGCTACGGAGAGACGATCACACTCACCATCGCCACGGTTGTCCTGATTTTCGGCATTGCCATCTGGTCCATGGCAACCCCGGAGAACTACAATTCCATGACGGATATGATTGCCATGATCTCCATGGAGAAGCCGCGGAAAATCGAAGAATTTTATGAGGCTTACAAGAACGTCGATACACCGTTCGGTTCTGCATGGCTTGCAAAATTCTACACGATGCGGCAGAAAGCACTCGTTTTCGGACCGGACGCCAAGGGAGAATATCTCTACTTCTGGCTGACCAAAGACGGTCATGTCGGTTATTTGGGATATTCCTTCATCGAAGGCTTTATCAAAAAGAAACTCACCACACCCGTGTATCCGATTCATGAAGATGTTGCAGAGAACCTCGCAGACCATCTAAGCTACCATTCCGATCTGATGATGTTCCAGTGCGAATTAAAAGCGAATCTGGAGCATTTCGTCAAAACCGGAACGGTACAGCCGTTTCAGAAGATTTCGGCGTCCCAGATTTACACTTTCACGGAGGATTACCGCCTGACGGGCCAGCATTTCGATCTGGAGGATACAGACGGAAACCTGGTTTACGAGATCGACAGCACCGTGCCGCTGAAAACATTTTATATCTACGATGCGATGCACACCGAAATCTTCCGTATGACGAAGGAACTGCTCCACGCGCTGCCGACGTACCGTTTTTATCTGTACGGCGAGCCGTATGGTGTGTTGAAAAAGCAGTTTGCACTCGTACGGGATCAGTTCTCGATGGAACTGCCGGAGGGAAAACTGGAACTCCGGGAATACGCCGGCTCCATCGGCCACAATTACTCGGTAAAACTGAACGGAACTATGATCGGCGCCATCGTCGACAATATGGATCTTACCGTCGGAAACATCATGTTCGACAATGCGTTTCTGATTGTCTACGATGCAAAATATCTGCCGCAGCTGACCGCACTCGCTGTGATGGCGGCAAGAGAACTGGCACGCGACAAGGACGGCGGTCTTTCCAATCGGTCCTGACAAAAGAAAGAGAGGGGAATCTATGAGAAAAACGACAAAATTGTTTTTGGGTTTTACAGCAGGACTTCTGCTTCTGTGCGGATGCTCGGCGGCAGAAGAAAAGTTAGGGTATGAAAACGCGGATGTGGCAAAAGAAGCCCTTGCATCGGCTTCGTCCGTCCGCATGCGCTGTGATCTGGATAACGTTGACGCTTCGGGAAACATTTATGCGGATGAAAAGGCTGCCGCGTATATGAAAAACAGCGGTCTCTTTGATCAGACCTGGACGATCTCTATTTCCGGCGAAGAATGGTTCCATATGAAAATTGTGACGGACGAAGAAATCAATAAGATGACAAAATCCGCTACTACCTATGCATTCTATGATCCGGACAACAACCTGCTTGGCTATGCACAGGAGCGCGTGACGACACCGGATCAGATGCCGGAAGCGTATTACATTATTTTTCTCGATGCAGATCTGAACGAAAAACCATATTACGCATCAGAGGATGGACATACCATTTATACAGAGGGCGGAACGGTGATCGGTTCTGCGAAAAAAGAGATGGACTGGTCCGGTTCACAGTGCAATCTCTATGTGAACCTGGAGGATAACGGTACGCAGGTGATGGATTTCCAGGATAAATACGCCTTGCTCGATATGATGTACGATGAGGCAAATGAGTATTACAAAGATAACAAGTAAGGCGGAGGAAAAAGGCAGTTGAAAAAGAGAATATATACAGCCGCTGGTCTTTTTCTTGCCGCCGCTCTGGTGCTTGGCGGCTGCGGAAAAGAAAAAGTGCCGGAATCTGAGTTTGCAACTGCGGATGAGGCAAAAGAGGCGCTTACATCGGCAGAAACCATAGAAATCTACTTTGACCTGTATGGAAGTAAACGAAAGACGAAGATTGTGGCAGACGGAAAAGTGGCGGGCTATCTTCAGAAGAATACGGTCTATATCAACGAGGAGGAGTGGTTTTCGATTGACTATGTGGAGGATGAGCCCATCAATGACAGAGAAGGCTCCGGCACGACGTACGGCTATTACGACGCATCCGGTACGTGTCTTGGCTATGCGCAGGAGCAGTATGTGGATACCTCCTATGGAAAAGATACAAGACTGATTTTCCTTGATGTAGATGAAACGCCGCTCGATTACCAGAGTTCGAGAAGCGGCAGGATTCTGTATGATGAAAATGACGAGGAGATCGGCAGCGGAAAGATCGGGCGATCAGGGGTCAGTCTTCTTGACCAGTGGTACACGAATCTTTACTGTGCCGTCTTTAAGACCGAGACGGACGGCACGCGGCAGATTGATTTCATGGACCGGATGGCGATGCTGTGGCGTCTGGAGCGCGATTACCGCTCAATTGACGACAATCCTGTCAACACCGGCGTGCAGATTTATGAAACGGTTGCCGTTGTTTTTGTGCTGATCCTGTTGATTGGTTCGTCTTTCTCAAAATGGAGACAAAAAAAGAAAAATTAAAGGGAATGCTCGCTTCCTGGACGGCTGGTTTTGAGAAAAAACCACTGACAGGAAGGGGGCATTTTATACGCTTGTGAATCTTGCACAATTTCTGGTTTCATGCTAAAATTGTGCAGGTATGACGTTTGTTATACTTCTTATATTTATTCTTGAGAAAAGGTATGAAATACAAATGAACGATACAGAAACAAAAAACACAGCGGTAAAAGCGCCGGCACTGATGTCCACGCGGCCTGTGACAGCACAGGATGCGCTGGATCAGTGTGAGAAGCTTTCGCCTATGATATACTACTCTTGTTAAACGAAACTGTTTTAAGGCTTAAATACAGTGTTTTAGTGGAACCACAGATATTTAAGAAGAATTCAATGTTGCACCAAATTGCACCGAGTTGCAGGAAACGGAAACGTGTCAGTGGTACAAAGATGGTCGGAAAATGAAACTCGTTATATTTTTTTTACACGATTACGCGCACACGAAAGTTGTTTATTTTAAGGCAAAATTTTATTCTATGGGCTAGGAATCTGATAAATTATGGAGCAGATTGGAGTGTCACAGACATCTAATCAGATGCAGTTCAGGAATAAAAAGATCTGCGGAAAGTTATACAATAGCATAGAATGATTCTGAGCTAATATGGTATGGGAAGGCCTTGGAACATTGAAAGACCGTTCAAAATGCCATATACTAAGCTTGGTGATCGTTCTGTAGAAACTTGTGAAGCCTACAGACGGGGGAGGAGCCTGCGGGACTCTCCCTCCTTTACTCTGAGGAGAAATTTTATCGTATGAAATGAAAACATTGAAAAGGACGACAGTACCTATGGCTGCCGTCCTTTTTCTTATCCCTTAATTTCAACATTGTTCACACGAAAGTTGTTCGTGATGGGGATACAAAGATATGTTTGTCCATCAATATTTCTTGTTTCGAGCAGATCCAACTGATCTCGGTCGATTTTGAGCGTCATGCCATAGGCGGATATGGTGCATTTGCGGGTATCAATGATGCTGTTTGAATGTAAGACAACATTATCTGGGAACTCCCTGTCAAATGCGTTTAAATCGTCTTCCGTAGCGCCGCATTGTTCCAGAATATGATGTAAACCGTTTTTAGAGATTGTTGGATCTTCCAATTCTTCCGCTTTTTCACAGATGTTCTGATAAAGTTCAATGGATGTTTCTACAGTGTACTGTGACGAAAAGGCAGTATCAACAGCTGCCTGAAAATACTGTTTTTGATCGGGTTCCCATAACGGGAGCTGACAGTTAAGTCCGTTTGCAACGAACTCCGCGTGCATATCCCTTCTTGAATAATAGAGAAGAGAATGGCAGTTTGAAGCGCGATCATCGAAAGAAGGAAACAAAAACGCATTTTCAGGCGGAGCGACCTTTTCTAGTCGGACGAGATTTTCAAAAATGGCTTCCTTCTCATTATATCCGAGATCATTGCTTGTCTTTTTAACAGGGCAAATACAGCAGATTATGAAGCAATAAGTGGTTTCGGAGGCATCATCCATTATCGTTCCGTCCGTAGCCTTTCCCGGTACATCATAAGCCCCCAGAGCGACAAGGATAGCATAGTTTTCTACTGTAGTATAATTTTCTACGATGATTCCATACAATTCTTCCAACGCATCTTCCTGAATATCACCCGTTCCATTGCAGAATTGATATAAAAAGTGTTGTGTTCCACCGGCAGATTCTTCCGACAGAGGAAAATCCACCTGTGTTAAATTTTTTTCCTTCTTTCCGGAAAGAGCTTTTCTGAAGATGTCCAGATATTTGAAAAGTTCATCCTCTGGAAGGGATAAGGCCGGATGCTTGAATTCAGATAAGAGATCTTTCTCAGAATTAACATAACATCCGTAGATAGTGTGAATTGGGTTTCTTTGCATGCAGAGCAGCTTTCGAATTTCTGCGATTTCTTTTCTATTCATTTATAGTGGCCTCCTTTATATATGTATATCTATAGTATTGAAAATATTTAAAATAAGAAATTTCACGTAGGAGATTTTTCTTATCTTTGCCGCTTTTTGACATTCTTATATGGAAAAGAAAAATGATATGAAAGGTGTGATCATATGTCAAAGAAAATAATCGTTTTTGTGGTGCTGAGTACATGTTTGACAGCATGTTCTATGGAACCAGCAAGCCCTCCGGCTATTGTTGTTCCGGATCAGAAGTCTGTAGAACAGCAAATGGAAAAGAATGTTGAAGCAAAAGCTGAAGAATATCATGTTACTCCCGAATTATCCGATGATTTTATCCAACAATATTTGGATATGGATTCCTTTGAAGAATTAAGGGAAAGAACTTTGGAAGGAATATGGATTACACAGGATCAGGCCAATATGACCAAAGATGAAATCAATTTATGGGAGCAGGTAAGCCAGGCGGAAGGCTTTACGCAATATACTTCCAAAGACTTTGAAGCGAAAAAGCAGGAACTTAATATGATCTTAGAAGATCTCGCTGCCGAGCAACAACAGACGATAGAGGAATTTGCAGAATCGTATCATATGAGTGAGGAAGAAATTCAGCAATTTATGGAGCAGCAGGCCCAAAAATATATTTCACAGGAAGAAAATGGCGCTGAGTCCTAAGAACATTTGTTTTTAATAAGATTTTCCATTCTATTCATATCAGATCAAATATCAAGAAAGGAGAACGAAATCAGATCTGAAAAACAATTTGTCTAAAAGGAGGAAAATCTATGTACTTAGGATTAAAAAAATCTGCTTCTTTACATGATCCATTTGCTTTTTGATGGAAATAAATCAATCAAAAATGGAGTGATGATTGTAAAGGAGAAAAAATTATGTTAGACTATTCAAAAGAAAAGGAATCTATGGGAGAACAAGTTGATCCCTTTGATCTTACGAAAAAGCAAGAAGCTGATTTGCAACGTATCCGTCAATTTCGCTTGATTGATGATGTGTTTATGAATAAAGTGTTTGAAGACAAAAGCTGTGTCGAACTACTGCTTCAAATCATCTTGGACAGGACGGATTTGCATGTGGAAAATGTTAATTTACAGCATGGGATTAGCAATCTTCAAGGAAGAGCTGTCCGGCTGGATATTCTGGCGGTAGATGATTCTGGAAAGATATACAATATCGAGGTCCAGAAAAATGATCATGGAGCGCAGGCCAAAAGAGCGCGCTATAATAGCAGCCTCTTAGATGCGAACATAACGGAGGCTGGTAATCAATATGAAAACCTCAAGGAAACGTACGTCATTTTTATCACAGAAAATGATGTTATGCAGGCAGGGCATCCTATTTATCATATTGACAGAATCGTGAAGGAAACAGGCAAAAACTTTAATGATGAGGCACATATTATTTATGTCAATGCTCAAATCCAAGATGAAACAGCGTTGGGAAAGCTAATGCATGACTTTTTCTGCGTCAATGCGGATAACATGAAGTACAGTATCTTAGCTGAACGTGTACGATATTTTAAAGAAACGAAGAAAGGGGTCGTGGACATGAGTAGTGTAATGGAAGAACTTATAGAAGAAGGCCGTGAAAAAGGAGAAAAAGAAGGTATTGTAAAAGGTCGTGAAATGGAAAAGGCAGAAGAAAGAAAGAGATTTAATAGAATGATTGAATCTCTAATAGAAAACAAAGTTTCAGACGTACAAATCATGAAAAGCACAGGAATGACTCCAGAAGAGTTAGATGAAATCAAGAAGAAAAAAGGTTTTTTGATGATTTAAACAATAGATACCCGGATACTTCTCAAGAGAGGAGGTATCCGGGTGTCTTTTATTTATGGGTGATTTCTACATACTATATATAATCAGATCAATAAGCATGAGAGGAGCTTAAATATCATATGGTCTGGAAAACAATTTGTCTTAACAAGAAAGAGAGGAAAAAATTATGTATCCAAAGTTCAAAGAAATCTCCCTCGACACAGCCACATGGACCGTCGCATTCCTTGGAGCCATCGAAGAGAGGGAAACAAAATCTAAAAAGCCATTTTGCACGTTTCATCTGTTAGATGGAGCCATCGCCATCACAGCAAATCTGTGGAACACTGAGAAAAAAGACATCTACAAAGTGCAGGAAAAGAGTGTAATTTCCGTTCAGTTGTACAAAAAGCTGTATAATGGAGTGGAAACATACGAAGTCAAAGAGTATCAGGCTGCTCCGGATGATGCAAAACTGGAAGATTATCTTCTGACAGCACCTATTCCGTCGCAGGACATGATGGACGAAATCAAGAGTATCCTTTCAAAAGAAATCTCTGAAACGGAGTTATATCCGCTGGTTATGGAGATTTTGGATGAAAATGCGGATAAGCTGCTGTATTGGGCAGCTGCAAAGACGATCCATCATAACTGCTATGGCGGCTTGCTGTATCACATGCTCAGAATGCTCAAAACGGCAGTCATTTTATCAAGAGTTTACCGTTTTGATAAAGAACTGCTGTATTCAGCAGTCATTCTGCATGATATTGGCAAACTGCAGGAGTTAGATACAGATGCAACAGGTGTGGCTGAATATACGGTTGATGGAAATCTGTTTGGGCATACATTGCTTGCTATCGAAATGATCGACCGCAAGAATTTTGAAAACCCTACATATCCGGCAGAAAAAATCCGTCTGTTAAAGCACTGTATTGCTGCACATCACGGACAGTTAGAGTATGGTGCAATTACCATGCCTGCAGTCAAGGAAGCAATGCTGTTACACGAAATTGACGTAATTGATGCGTCTATGTATCAGTATGAGCAGGCCGAAAAGACACTTAATCCAGGCGAAATGTCAGATCGTATTTTTAGCCTTGGCGTAAAAGTGTATAAACCAGCTGCAAATGCGGAGGAAAAAGCAAATGTTTAACGAAGAACAGCAAAAAGCAATTGAGACAATTAAGGGGCAGCTGATTTTAGTGGCTTGCCCCGGCAGTGGAAAAACAACAACTCTGTTGGGAAGAATCCATGAAATGATTCAGCAGGGAGTCCCCGCGGAGAACATTTTAATGGTAACATTCACAACCGCTGCTGCTGGAGAAATGAAGCAAAGATTCTGGAAAAAGTATGCAGAGGATGGAATGGTTACTTTTTGCACGATCCACTCTTTTTGCCTGGCTACGCTGAAGAAATTCGCACATTTTGATGCGGAATGTGTTTTGGCAACAGGCGACATCTACGAATTTTTCTTTCAGCAGCTGGTCCGCCACAAAGAAATCGTGGATAAAGTGGAATATATTAAAGCGCTGCTCTTAGACATAGCTGTTTGCAAAAACAGTATGTGTCCATTAGCCCAGTTTGAACCAAATTGCGGTGAAAAAGAATTGTTCGATGAACTGTTTAAGGCGTATGAAAACTGGAAAGATGCTTTAGGTAAAATTGACTATGATGACATGTTGCTGAAAGCATATGAATTGATGAAAAACGATAAAACGTGTTTGGAGTGGCTGCAGGAAAGATATCAATATATTCAGATTGATGAGTTTCAGGACACAAATTATCTTCAGCGAGACATTCTGTATCTTTTGGCTGGAGAAAATGGCAATATTGCTGTTGTTGGCGATGATGATCAGTCAATTTATGGATTTCGTGGTGCAAAGCCAGAAATCATGCTTAAATTTGCCGAACATTATCCTAATGCAGTATCCTTGCATCTGTCCATGAATTATCGTTCGGATCGTAAGATTATTGAGTGTGCATCAAATTTGATCCATCACAATAAGGAAAGATTCGATAAGGAATTTCTGGCGAGTCATGAGGAAGAGGGGATTGTGCATCATCAGACCTATAATGATATAGATGCTGAACAACGGGGCCTGGTAAAAATGATTCTCGAAAAGAAAATGTCAATGGACGAGTATCGTAATACCAGCATATTATACCGAACCAATAAAGAAGCAGTGCAGGTAAGTGACCTTTTGATTACGGAAAAAATCCCATTTTGGTGTACAGAGCCTATACAGGACAAGTATGACCATTGGATTTATCGTGATATTTTGAGTTATCACAAATTGGGAATCGGTATAGGAAACAAAATGGATTTGAATAGAATTCTAAATCATCCTCAAAGATTTCTATTTGATTCGCGTTTCTTCAAAACGGATGGGTCACTGAAACAACTGATGCATGTGGCAGCCACCCTTCCAGACGGAAAATGGAAAAGATCAAAGGCAATGGATAGCGTGGAAGATATGTTTTATCTGTTTAAAAAGCTTGAAGATAAAAATCCGGTAGATACCTTAAAGATTTTAGAAAGTTTTGGCAGGTACAAAATATTTCTCCATGATTATGCAGAATACCGAAATATGTCTCCGGGAGAATTATATTTTTACTGGAACAGTTATAAAGCGGATGCAGAAAAACATAATGATTGGAAAGAATGGGATGCGTACGTTCGAAAACATAAAATCATTTTACAGGAACAACTGCGAAAGCATGATGGAATCGCTTTGTCAACACTTCACCGTTCAAAAGGTCTGGAATGGGATCGTGTATATATCCTCAATTGTGTAAAGAACACGATTCCATTTGCAAAACAGGGGACTGTAGAGGATCTGGAAGAGGAACGCCGCTTGTTCTACGTGGGCTGCACAAGAGCAAAAAAAGAATTGCAGTTATTGTCTTATCAGGGAAATTCAGGGGAAATTTCTCCGTTTATTAAAGAGTTGAAATCCTCAGAGTCAGACACAGGTGACAAGGTAGATCTTGACGTACATCTTAAATACTGAAATCAAAAAGCAAAAGGATCGGGAATAATCCCGGTCTTTTTGTTTTGCGATCAATTAACAATTCTATAAATATCAGGTCAATATGAAAAGAAAGGAGTAGCTATAAATAGATCTGAAAAACATTATGTCCAGAAAGGAAAATAAGTATGAAAGAGTATACCAAAAGAGATTCTTGCATGACAATGGAAGAAGTTATTGAACGAAACACAGGAATGTCACTGAAAGCATTTCTAACACCACAGCCAAATCCTTATATTCATAATATGGATCGGGCGGTTGAGTTCTTCAAGAAAAAAGTAAATGATGCTGCAGAAGAAAAAGAAATACTGCAGATCAAAATCGTGGGTGATTATGACGCAGACGGAATGAACGCATCAGCAATTCTGTATGATGCAATCATTTCATATCTCAAGGCAAATTCCCTTGCTGAATACGCAGAGGTGTCTGTAAGGCTGCCAAGAAGGTATTCAGAAGGTTATGGTTTATCTAAAAAAATCATCGACGAATCAGAAAGTGGGTTAATTATCACGGTCGATAATGGAATCGCAGCAATTGATGCCATAAAGAAAGCAAAAGATAAAGGTATCGATGTTATTATTCTGGATCACCATTTAAGCGGAGAGGAACTTCCGTGCGCGGATATTATCGTGGACCCACACTGTGAAGGAATGTCTACTTTTAAACATTATTGCGGAGCAGGCCTCGCATACCGCTTTGCGGAAATGCTTATAACAAATAAGGATTTATTGGATAAGTTGCTGGTATTAGCTGGAATTGCTACAGTGGCAGATGTCGTTCCGCTGATCGGAGCAAACCGTTATCTGGTTCGGCAGAGCCTGAAGCTAATCAATCGCGGAATTGCTACGTCTGGAGTTCTTGCGCTAGTCCGAAAAATGCGACTGGAGAAGATTACAGCCGAAGACTATGGCTATAAAATAGGTCCGGTATGCAACGCATCCGGTCGATTGCTGGATGATGGGGCGATGGATATTTTCCATTTGCTGTCGCAAGAATTGGATGTTTTTGCACTGGATTACGACGAACAGCTTTTGAAGTTGCATGCGCTTGCGGATACTGTTATTGAAAGAAATGTAGATCGTAGGCGTATTACAGAAGAAGCATTGGAAAGGTCTGATGCATTAATATCTCAGCAATGCTTGGCTGACGATGCGGTATATATCATCTATGATACACAAGTGTCGGAAGGTGTTATGGGTATTGTTGCCGGAAAACTGGCGGAAAAATATATGCGTCCAGTAATTGTGTTTGCGCATGCACAGGATGGCGAGAAATTGAAAGGATCTGGAAGAACATATGGAAATATCCATCTGAAGAACCAGGTTTTAGATCCGTGTAAGGAGTATTTTTTTGCCTACGGCGGACATGCCGGCGCTGCAGGAATGACAATACCAGAAAAAAATCTTATGTTGTTCCGAAACAAGGTGAGAAAACTTGATATTCCAGTGCTGTATCGAGAAAAGCGTATTTTGTACGATTTGGAAGTTACAAAAGAAGAAATTCCGGAACTGTATGAAAAAATGGAGTTCTTTGCACCATTTGGCGAAGGAAATCCGGAACCTGTATTTTTTATCCGGAATTTTGAATTAAACCCGGTGCGTGGAAAATTTTATGAGCAGAATGGAAGCGACGGTAAGAGTATAAAACTCTTTACCATGCCGTATCCAAGTTCTGGTTATCAGATGGCAGCAGAATATTTGCTGATGGATGCTCCCAAGAAGATTGATATGACATTTGAAGTGTATACAATATATTCTCATGGAAAAGAGCATCGGAGATTACGTATGTTGGATTTTTGCGCAAGTAAAAATGCTGAGACGGAGACAAGTTTCAAAAAAGAACTCTCCGCGATGCTGAATTTTATGTAGATGAGGAGTAACAATAAAATGGCAAAAAATTATAAAGAAACGACAACACAGGCAGCAGTATTGCGGACAAGCACAAAAACATTGAGTTTTTGGTGCAATATCAGGGAAGCCCCACTGGAACGTTTTGCAGAACTGATCGAAGGGAATATTCGGATTGCCCTGCAGGATTTTAGCGGCGGAAAGGGCGATAAGTCTAAATTCGCATATTTTAACCTTGAAATTTCTGATATTTATGAAATTAAAGATTGTATGCAAGCAAAAAAATCCTTTTTCGCCCAGAAAATCTATGGCAAACACCCAGAAACAGGTGGTCAGTTCAACGGAATGTGCAAGTCCTTCCATTTTGCGCTGCAGTACACAGAAAAAGCTCAAAATGGAGAACTGAGTCGAAACCCATATTATCTGTGCATAAAAAATGGATTTGCTCAGGCGGCTCCTGGACAGATTGCAGGATCATTCTACGAAAGAAAAGGGACTTTTCAGGAAGGAGTTGCTGTGTTTATCCGGTTAAGCGAAAGAGATCTGAAGAATCTTTTACGGAAAGTGACTGATTATATCCGTGTTTTTCAAATGCTTGCGGGTCAGCATCTGATTCCTCTTGGACTGGCACAGATGGAAAATGAATATAGTCAGAGGAAGAATGGCTATAATTACAATGATAGTTACACGAATCCAACCGATTATTATAGTCCTGATTATTATAATCAAAACGGACAAGGAAATCCTTCACAGCAGTCTTATGGATCAGTAGGGCAGCGAGAAATGCCTGCTCAAAATACACCGCCATCCATGCAGCCACAAGGATATGGACAAGCTCCTAATTCAAATAGTGCGAATTTGCAGCAGAATAATGTGCGTGTATATAAAAAAACAGTAACCGTATTGACCTTTCCAGTAGCCACTACAGAAGGTTATGTTGCAAAGATCCTGATGGATACGAAGCAGTGGGTATGCTTTTTTGACCAAAATACAGCCGAAATTGTATCTCAGGCATGCAATTCAGGAAAAACACAAATAAAAATGAGGGTAACTCCGTACAGAGGCGGAGCAAAATGTCTTGAAATCATTGAGTAAAACGAATTGCAGGGCGTATGAATTTAATCATGCGCCCTATTTTACAATACTAATCTGTAGGAGGCCTTTTTATGAAAAAATTATTCTTTACTTTTATAGCACTGCTTATTGTATTTTTCTCAGCGTGGGGGATTAAACTCCGAATGCCCATTAATCGTCCCAATAATGTGCAAGGCGAGCAGCAGGTGGCATGGTATGAAACGCGGTATACTGCTCCAACAGCTGAAGAAGAATGGACACTAGACCCGGAAATCCCAGTTAATTATCTTCCCGTAGCTGGTGAGGATGAGGTCTATATGGTATTGGATGATTCGGGAAATATCGTTGGATACCGTCATCGAACACAGCAGGAAGACGGTTCTTGGTTATGGACGGATATTGAAGATCCTAATGCAGAGCATTATGAGAAAGTGGATGGACTGGATCATGTATACAAAGTAACGGATAAAGATGGAAATTCTTCTTATCAGCAATATGTACGTAATGGAGATGGATCGTACGCATACGTGCCTGTAAACGAAAACGGGGTTCCGTTGGATGATGGAGCCGATGCCACGACAATTGATACGACGCATTATGTGCATAAATCAGGAAATGTGTATGGACTATACAATGATAATGGAGTCCTTACTGGGTATCGGGAGAGAGTAAAGGATGGGGAGAACTATGTATGGAAGGTAACAGATCCCCCACAAAGTTCCACCTCAGACTTACAGGAATGGTCCGAAGCAAAAAAAGATAACGCAAATCAGGGTGACCTATCGGCAGATTCCAGTGATGGAACTCAAAGTTCAGAAAATAACGGTGTTATCGTAGGCGGCAGTGGAGCAGAATCCAGCCAGATTGATAATGGTGATGGTACTTATACGAAAACAGAAACCAATGTAAGTACCAAAACAGAAGATGGATATTGTATCACATATAAGACCACCGTTACAAGCGTATATGACACAAATGGAACCCTTATAAGCACCCAAAAAGACGGCCCATATGAGGTAAGCCGGGAAAAGCTTAATGTTTCAGAAGATCCTTCCGCGGCATCAGCAGCAGACACAATAGATGCTGAAGTAGCAAGAGTGTCGGGAAAAGTAAGTTATGACACAACAAAAGCGGCTGAACTGTTGGCAAAATTGAATGCAGATCGTGCAAGTGCCGGATTAGGGCAATTGCAAATGAACACCAATAGTCTTACCTATAAATTGGCTGTTTTGAAAGCCGCTGATATGGCTATATATGATTATAGCTCTGATGATTCTCCACTATATGGAACATTGTCGGAGATGGCTCAAAAATATGGTGGAAATGGCGATGATATTTCTGAAAATGTGTGGAAAGTCAGCGTGAAATCAGCCGATGAAATCGATGCTAAGTTCCAATCAAATGAGGGAAGCAGAGATTTGAGAATGTCTACCGGCTATACGCAGGTTGGTATCGCCATTGTAGAGAAGAATAATCAGGACTATATTGCAGAAGTGTACTTGGAGTAAACGAATCGTTTATTCCGGAGAAAGGGCGGGGATATGACAGAAACGGTAATGCAATTTAAAACAGTAGATGATATTATTCGATTTTCAAGAGCTGCAGAACAATGCACATCTCATACATATATAATGCAGGGAAAAACAAAAATTCGCGCAGACGATTTGCTGGCAATTTTTTGTGTAGATTATACAGTTCCTGTTGTAGTGATCTATGAAGATGCGACAGAATTTGCACATGCTATGATGACTGAAAAAGCAAAAGTAAAAAAGAAAAAGAGATGAAAGAAAGCTTCCGGAAACATAAAAAAGTTCCGGAAGCTTTCTTTTATACATATTCTTTCTTGATCTGACCATTTCCCTGCACTTTAAGGATAATACTATCCGAAAAATCACCGTCGATAGTTACGCTAAAGGAAATGCGTTTCTTAGGAGTTCGTGCTTTGGATGTCGGCTCTTCAGGAGAAATTCCGATGGACACCATAATATCGTTATCCATTTCTTCATAATCATTTAACTGCTCATCTGATAATCCGAGTCCAACCAAATCACCGTCAACGCTGTTGTAGTCATTATTCTGGTATTCGAACCAATCTTTTAATCCATCATCATTACGCAAAATTCGGAGAGATCTGGTAATAGACCGTTTGACTTTGGAGACTGGAAGCCCCAGCTTTTTTGCTGTTGAAGCATAGGAAGCCTCTCCGGTTTCAGAACTGTCAAATTTTGTCATTAAAATTTTAAGGTCTGTAGGATTAAGCTTTGTAAGGGCCGTGTTTAAGAGTAGCGAAGCCTGACCCTCAATATATTCTGTCTCCGGGTTTTTGACATAAGATGTCATTTTTGCTTCCAGATGATCCTGTTTGGACTGAGAATCTTCGTCATCGGTACCGTCATAGGATACTTCGTCAATATAAGTCAGCCTGAATAAAATATCATGAACCTGACGGAGCGAATAATTCGTATATAACGCAATATTTGATTCAGTAGTGCGTTTTCCTTCTGTTTCCAGAACGTGAATAGCATGTCTTACATCATCCATCTGTTTGCCATAGTATGAATTGGAGCGATTAGTAAGGCTGTGGATGTATGCGGACATTGCCCGGTGGAGTGGTTTTGTCAGATAAGTTGATAATGTCGCACGTTCAGGATTAAATTTGGGGATAGCATCGTACAGAGCGACCATACATTCCTGATACAATTCATCGTAGTATCTGGGTATATATGTAGGGTAGTATTTTTTGATCATAAATGTGATCAGGCGCTGCGCTTTGCTTAAAATCTGCTCTTTTGCTGACGCCACTTTCCGCGGGTCGCCTGAATGATAATCTGCCATAATTTCTTTCATCATTTCTTTTTCAACATCTACCATAGTATCCTCCTTAATTAGATAAATCCATCAATTTGTGCTAATGCCTTCATGACATTCCGATCTTCATGTTTCTTAGCATGCACATATTCTAAAAGTGATGCAACAAAAGTATCATCGACGAGAAAATTTCCGCTCATGTTGCGCCAAACTTTGTAAATTTCTACATCAGATGCACTTGTATTTTCAGGAACCTGATACAAGAGGAAAAGAGTAATGCTTTTATATAAATCATACTTTGTCATTGTGGCCTCCTTCCGACATTATGTAAAAAAGCATTTTGCTACTATTTTCCGTCTCCGTGAGTTCATTATATTATATCCAGCTACCATTTTCAAATTTTCGGTATTCACGTACGAAAAAAATGGAAAAAAAATGGAAAATCCCGTTTTTTCTCGTACGTGAAAACAAAATTTTTATTTTATTTTCAATACTATCTATGCACCTAAAAATTTATAAAGGAGGAATAGGTATGGTATTAAGAGGGTATCGCTTACGAGGTACGGACTTGGCATGCATGATACAGGAAATCAAAAAGATAAGCATGTCTGTCAACAAAATCAGGGCGCGGACATACGCGAAACTGTTAGGCAATGAAATTGCTTTTTTGGTGGACAAAGTTGCTTTGAATGTGTATACGCGGGACCCAACGGTTTCCATTTACGCGTGTGCCTGCAACCGCATTGAAGAGGAGATTCGTGTGGCACAATTGCAGGGGTTAAAGACTCAATATAATCTGCAGGTTTATGGACAGGTGTTTACAGAGGCAGATTACACCTATTTTGCAATTTCTTGTATGCAAAATGAATTTTTGAAAGCTTTTCATCGGCTGGAAGAGTATTCCGTTAGTGAAGCGGAATATGAAGATCCGAATAATGCTAAGACGAAATTGTGGAAATCGCTGATGGAAAAAACGGCCACGCCGATGACGATTAACTTTGGAAATGGAATTCCGCAAATCACAAAGGATCAGATTGTCTATCCAACCAAAAAAGAACGTTGCAGAACGGAAGCAAGGCATCAAGTGTGTAATCGAATTTTGAATCAGGTTTCCTTGGGAAAACAAATTCCACCTGAATGCCTCATGAAAAACATAGATCAGATGATGGAAATTCTGTTACAAGAAGAAAGCCAAAAGGAAATTGCAGCAAAAGAAAAAGAATTGATGAACATTTTGCCGGAATTAGAAGGGGCCGACTTTATCTTTTCAGTACCTTCCGCGGATGTTCCAGCGCAGTCATAAGGAGAAAAAAATGAAAACATGGAAATCAATTTTCAAATCTAAACAGGTCAGAAAAGAATGCCTGTATTCTTTCATGATTTTAATGGGAATTCGCTTATTGGCAACGATTCCTACGCCGGGAACAAATCCGGATTACTTTAAAACACTCATTCACAACAATTCCGCATTAACTTTTATCGATGCCATGACGGGAAATGGTCTGTCCGGGATGTCTATTATGGCATTATCAATAACTCCATATATTACAGCGTCTATTATGGTTCAGCTGGCTGGAGTCATCTATCCTCGCATTCACGAAATGGAAAAGGGCATGGAGGATGAAAGAAAGCGGATTCATATCATTACTCTTGTGCTGGGTGGCTTTGTGGCATTGATGGAGAGCAGTATGATTGCCTTTTCGTTCGGCAAAAAAGGACTGCTTGTTTCGGCAAAATGGTATTGGATCTTACTTGTCATGCTTATCTGGACGGCTGGATCAGTTGTTGCAAGTTTAGCAGGTGAGCTGATTCGTAAGAAATATGATTTCAATGGCTCGTCGCTGATCTTATTATTCAATATTCTGGCATCGTATCCGAGCGATGCATTGTCTGTATATCAGACGATGATTTCTGGAAAGCAAATGGTACATAAAGTGATTTCAAGTATCCTGATTGTCCTCTTTGTTATTGCATTATTTGCGTATACCGTATGCCTGCAGGCTGCCGAAAGACGCATTCCGATTACGCATTCACAGAAAATTAAAGGGACATCTATGAAAAGTACCTTGCCACTTAAAGCCTGCCCGGGAACCGTAGTTCCAATTATTTTTGCATCATCTATTTTAACATTTCCTTCTATGATTGCTGCATTTATTGGGAAGGAAAATTTAACTGCCTTAAAGTTTTTGAATACATCGTATTGGTTTCAGAAAGATAATTTCTACTATAGCATCGGAGCGATATTCTACATTGCGATGATTATTGGATTCTCTTCCTATTATGCAGAAATTATTTTTAACCCAACGGAGGTTGCTATGGACCTCAAAAAGAAGGGGGCAAACATCTATTCTATCCGTCCGGGTAAGGAAACAGCAGCATACCTGCATAAAAAATCGAACGAAGTAGTTTTGATTGGAGCAGTTGGATTGTGCGTTATCGCAATGGTTCCGGCAGTATTATCCGGTATTTGGCATTTAAGTGGAATCGCTTTTCTCGGAACATCTATCGTCATAACTGTGGGTGTGAGTCTGGAATTTCGAACCCAGTGCATTGCCAAGTCTCAGAATGGAAAATACAGTTCTATGTTGGAAAAAGGAGGAATTTTCTGATGAAAAAACCAGAATTTAAAAAAGGAAAGAAACTCGCAGCAATCCTGCAGAAGATGTATTTTCCAAAAGGAAAAGAGCTTTTTTTTGATACATTGTATGTTCTTCTCTTTTGCATTGTCCTTTCTGCGTTTTTATTTGGATTCCATGAAGGAATTACATTCATCTTCCGAGTCCTGTTTTAACGATGAGGCACCAGGGAAAAGCTCTGGTGTCTTTTCGGACTTATTTTTGGAGGTTTTCGGAATACTATTACTGAACCGCAAAAGAAACAGATGACAGGAGCATGAAAACGAAAGGAGAAAAACATTATGTCAAATGGGAAAAAGTTAGGTGTTAAAAGTAAGGTAAGCGACAATTATCTTGTGACAGGAAATGACTATGAGAAATTTCAAGAAGCGTTGCACGACATGGACAACCGAACAGTGATTATTCCGGTACGAAATCCAGAAAGCATGAGGATTCATTGTGTGATTGCAAAATCAGACAAAGAGCATGCATCTCCAAGATTTGTGGTATTGGACCCTATGGAAATGAAAGACTCTATTCTGCTGAGTGATGAGTCTATTTTTTCAGCCGAAAAATGCAATATCGGAAGATACAAACCAACATCAGAAGTATTCTTATCCTTGCAGAACCAGATAAAAGAAATTGAGCAGATCGGTTTCTTCTTGACCGTACATGATCAAAAGAAAATCATCGTGACTCCATCAAAAAAATTTCTTACGGCCTTATGTCAGCGCTTGGAAACAGGGACATTGGCGAAAGGAACGAACATTTTTGCGTACTGTTATTTAGCGTCCCGCTGCGTTCAGGCAAAAGAGTTTATTATCATTGGGCGGAAGGAAGAAAAGGACAGTTCCTGGGTGAAAGGATTTCATGCAGCTTCTACCAAATATGCGTATATTCCACAGCACTTTATTTTGAGAGAGCTTCAGAATTTTCAGGAAAATCATGATGTTACAACGTTGGGCTGGGAGTTAAGCAATTATTATACGACGATTGAATTGATCTTTCAGGATAAAACAGTTGATATGGGCAAGACGCAAGTCAAACTGGGGGTAAAATATTCGCTGTCTGATGTCGGAACATCTTCTCAAACAGTGCAGCCTATCTTGGTCTATGGCGATAATTCGGTTCTTATCGGCAAAAGCTTTTCTTCTCCTCATCGGAGCAAAAAAACTCCAGAAGAAATCGGTAAGGAGTTGGTAAATGCTATTGAAAAGCAGTTGCCAGAATTAGAAGCTAAAATCACAGCCACCTTTAAAAAGGCATCGACCATTTCTGTAGGCATGGATGAACAGGAAAAAATCATCTCAAAGATCATGAAAATGATACATACGGAAAAAGTAGGTGTCAGAAGAAAACAGTATATAACGCAAAATTGTCCGTATTTTCCTACCGTTTTAGCCGCTTTCCAATGGCTGTTACAATTTCCAGCGATGTATCCCGGAAAAATGGGGTACGAAACCAGAAATTATTTCAAAAAGGCGATGGGAGAAATCTGTACGCTTAGTATGAAGGAGCTGGAGGCACTTACGGAAGAATGATAGTTACAACAGAAGATAAAAAGAATGTTTTCCTTGGCGTTATACAAAAGATTAAAAAAGGATTAGGAAATGAAGAAAATGAGCTTGTAATTATCAAAGCGAAAGAAATTCAGCTTTTTCAAAATGAAGAATCGAAACAAAGCTACACATTTTTGTGTTGGCGGCACGTAGCAAAACAAGCAGCGAAAAAGAATGCTGGAGATTTTTTGTGTGTTCAATTCCGGGCGGATACAGGAGATCCATTTCGGGGGATAGCAGAACGCTTCCCCCGAAGCGGAAAATTCTTATCAGGTCCCGGGCAATCCTTGATTTATGCACCGATAATGAACAAATATTATGAAAAAAATGTCTGCTCCTGTGTGTTGGAATTCTGGACAAGGCTGGACGGGCTTCGATATGAAATTTGTTCTTATTCAAATCACATGGCTGTGAAAGCAGCAGCTAAAATTGATCTGAAAGATTCGGTGCTTTGCTTCATGACTACACACAATGGAGTTTCTACTCCGTATGCAACAACGACAATACATAACAATCGAATAGGAGAGACATTTTATGAGGACGCTAAAAACTAAGAATCGTATGCTTAGTCTGTTTCAGGATGACCGTATCATTGCGGTTATTGACACTGAAACGACCGGAATCAATTCCAATAAAGACCGCATTGTTCAGTTTTCGGGTAAGAAATACAGAATTCGGGACCAGAAAATGGAACAAATAGCAGAAATGGATATCTACATTAAGGCTCCTTTCCCCATGCCGGAAGCAGCTATGAGAGTGAACGGGATCACAGACGAATTTTTGGCTGATAAGCCATCGGAAGAAGATGTAGTGGCAGAAATTTGCGCATTCATGGAAGGCAGTATCCTTGTTGGATATAATGTTGATTTTGACATTCGCATGATCTCAGCGTTATGCGACAGAACACATACTCCGTTACAGTGTAGTGGAAAAATGGATGTGTTGGAGGTAGCACGCGATCTTGTAGAAAAAAAAGAAGTGCAGAATCACAAACTTGAAACAATATCCAAATATTTTGGTATTGATGAAGGAATTACGTTTCATTCGTCGATTGATGACGTAGAAGCTACCGCACGTTTACTGTTATTGTTCTATACAATGTATTGTGAACAGGATATGCATGGAGAGGGAAAAACAAAATTATTTATCGAGTATACATATTTTTGGAAGGGCTATCGAAAGGAACAGGCCGGCGTATATGTACAGACAAATTTAGGAAAAGTATATTTTTCTACCTATAAAAAAGAGTGGTGTTCTTCCCAGTTGGATTTAACCCAAATTGATCTGGATGCTTTGGAGACAGATATTCTTGTCCGTTTAGGAATCACCTATGATGAACTTTCAAAAATGACGGAAAAGAAATACCATCTGTTGGAGAAAAATGCATGATCTACATAACACATATATTACTTATAATGGCTGCAATATGGGATATTAAAAAAATGGAAGTTCCGCTCACCATATCTGTGATGCTTTATCTTGTACATACTTGTGAGCTTTTATCAAGTAATTATTGGAAAATAGATTTTATTGGAATGATTTTGTGCTTTTCAATTTTTGCTTTCGCAATGATCTGGTCTAATATAGGCGGAGCAGATGCCCTGATTGCTGGAGTCATTGGATACAATCTTGGACTATATGGACTTTATGCGATTATATTAGCCTTATGTATATGCATTCCCTATCTTTTGTATATGCATGTTAAGCACAAAGAACATGATTACCCATTTGTGCCGTTTCTGACGGTCGGATATTTTATTGTATACTTTATAAGCAAAAAAGCCGGGCTATAAGCTCGGCTTTCGCTTTTGAAAATGCTCATCAAGACTCCTCTAAACGCAATGCATTTTCAGCAATGCGTTTTTCTTTCTGATAGATGCAGACCTGTTTTACTTCTTCTGCATCTTTCTGGATATCTTCCTGTAAATTGACTAAATTTTCTTCATATGTTTTTTTCTCCTCGTTGTTCATAATAAAACCTCTTAGCTTTCTTTGATGTTTAGTAATTCTCTTCCTCAGTGTCAACAATGTGAGTCAAAGATGGGACAGTGGTGATCACCTTGTACGTCCCGTTTGCAATTCTCCGCAAATCTTCCAATTGAAGATCATGCAATTGCATATCCAGTGCAGAAACGGGTTCAGCATTTACTTCTAAGTATTCCGCCAGTGTCTTCATCGCTGCAGTAACGGATTCGGGAAGCTTTGTGTCGAAACCGTTCATTCGCAATAACATTCTTGCAATTCTTTTATCTGTCAACGATACATGAGTCTGTGCAAGAAGCATCTCGTTTTTATACACCGTTTCGCTTTCGGAATTTTTAATAGCCGCGGTAAACAGAAAGGGGATATTATTCAATCCACATTCTTTCTTTAATTCGCTTACAATTGGCTTGACGTATTTGGTATATTCCTTGGTTTTGTCGTAATTGTCCATAACAGACCCCCTTATACAATTAATCCGGAAATTGCTCCGAAAATATCAAATCCATCGCTGTCATCTTCGGAAGAACTTCCAGAAGGAGTTTCGGAGGTTGCTTGCGTGGAACTATTTAATGGATTGACAGTCTCTTTGGAGAGAGCAGGAATGTTTTCCGGTTCAGCCTTTTCAGCAGGTGCAGAGAAAATTGCTGTTTCAACAACAGGTTCTGGTTTGGGCGGAGCTGGAGTTGGCGTAGCTGCGCTTTTGCTTTCAGAAGAAAGATTTAAAGTTTTCTCCAGAGCAGAAATCTGCCGGGCTGGGCGAACCTGAGCATCTGCGGACGCGTTCGAAAGGGCGTCCGGTCGAAAATATTTCTCGGCAACGGTAATATTTCGCTCTTTACGCTCTGATGACTGAACGCTATAAGTGTATTGAGCCAAATACGGAGCAATGTAAGGCTTTTGAAAATAAAACCGTAAAATATTTTTAATGGCATTATCTCTGGCTGAAGGGTGTATTGAAAATAAAAAACTTGAAATTGTTGCATCTGTTTCTTGCGCTAAGTCCAAAGTAAAGGACATAGTGTCTGCATTGATGGATGCGGCTATTGCTGGTGTATCAATAGAGAATTTGGCTTTATGCACGTATGCACTCAGCGTTTTCAGTGTCAATTCTTGCATGTCCTGCGTCTGTGCAAGGATGATCAGATCCAAATCATCCGGCCAACAAAGATTGACCCGAAGGGGAAAAACATTGTTTTTCAAAGGTTCCATAATAGGAGCAGTAAAATAGGAACGTAAAATGTTTTTGATAACTACAGTTTTATAACCATTGCGAATGCTCCTCAGAAAAGCGATAACATCTCCGTCTTTATCAGAATTAAGAATAAAATTGACGGAAGTATTCTCTGTATTGATACATTTTATTGTATTGGGCATAGGTACATAGAAAATCTCTTGTCGTACATATGCCCGCAATACATCTCGAATAACAAGCCCCATCCGAACTCCAGAATGAACTAATGCAATCAAATCAAGATCTTCTGGCGCAGTAAATCGGACTTTAATATTCATTTAACTCCTCACTTTCTAACGCAGACGATTGACGAGGGAGAAATAATATCCGCGCACGTTCGAGAATACGTTGGTAAGGGTTGGATCATTTACATTGGCCGGAATCACAGAAAATCCTTCCATATTGGCAAACACAGCGTTGAAGTCAGTCGCCCAAGCGTCGTATGTACCGCCTGTAGCAATGATGTAGTCATAAGATGAAAAGTAATCATAAATAGATTTCATCTTTTCAATTACTTCATTGCATACATCTTTTGAGCAAACGGCTAGAATTTCACTGAAGTTGCAATTCTTGAAAACCATCTTTTTCTTGTCTTTAACGCGAACCTCACCGCTTTCCAGCAGATTCTGCAGTTCGAAGATGTTGCGTTCTTCGTGATACTTGTTCTCAATCTGATCACAGGTTCGAGAGAAAACTTCACGCATCGAATATTCGCTGAATGTTTCTGTTCCACGTTCCGAAACATTTCCATGCAGAACATTGTAAATATCGGTAGTACCAAAGCCCGGATCAAAAACAAGAAGATTGGAACTCCAGAATTTCTTGGCGATAGGAAGCTGATAACCGTTGATGTCAGTTGACGCAGACAGTAATGCTCCGAGCGGCTGCGGCATGATGGAAATGTTCTGCTCGTCAAGTGAGAACGTGAACGTTTGCCATGGTGCAGTTCCGATTTTCAGCTCAAACATGTGGATACCTTTGAAAACCTCTTTAAGATCTTCCGAATCTCTCATGAATTTCGGCGGTAATCCAGTCTGGACGTACAGCTTTTTGCCGTCGGACGATTTTTCTTTTCCTTCCATCAGGGCAATACCCAGTCCAGTTCGTACGATGACTTTAAACATAGGTGAATAGTAACGTTTGCGACCGAAAACTTCTTCTTCACTTTCTGTCATCTTGGAAGCATCCATTTCCTCATAAGCCAAATTTCCGACAACCCATTCGCCTTCATTGTCGCGGTAACGAATATCTGTGTCAGCAGCTTCCTTGAGCAGCGGACGATTCTCTGGGATCTTTTTTGCGTATGCCGGAAAGCAGAAATAATGTGCAGGAGAGATTCCTTTGACGGCTGAATAGCCGATATCTAATCCGACAGCCCAATAGTTATCGCGGCAAGGGAAGTCGCGCTCCACAACCATAGTTTTTGTTTTGTAATCCTTTGTGTTCATACTCATAATAGTCCTCCTAAAATGTTTTTTTTGTTTACGCTTATAGTATTGTAAATGACTATAAAATTGAATTCTCACGTACAAGAAAAAATGGAAATTTATTTTTTTTTGCGTTCGCAATACTTTATGTATCAGATTAATCCAAAGAAAGGAGTTTTCACATAAAATAATCTGAAAAACAATATGTCAGGAGGATATAAACATGAAAATCAAAGAAATTATTGTAAAAGACTTTGGAGGAATTGAAACACAGATAATCGAACCGCAAAAGATCACCTGCCTGTTAGGTAAAAATGGGGCATCGAAAAGTACCATTTTAACTGCCATCAAGAGGGCTTTCATTGGAAAGATGGAGCCAGATGATATTCGAGTTGGAGCATCAAAAGCGCATGTGACGATTGTATTCGATGACGGTACAAGCATCGAACGAATTCGTGGAAAAGATCGTTCCGTTGTTAAGGTGAACGATAAGACTACGAGTCAGGAATCTGCCAATGAGTTTTTGGTAGGAAAGCTCGGCGTTCCACTTTCCATCTATGAAACGATGTTTGGCACCGACTATTTTGCGGAACTTTCCAAAAAAGATCTTACGGCTCTTTTGCTATCTATGCTGCAGGTGCAGATTGATTATAAAAAAATTATCGAAGCTGCAGAAAGTCGCATGGATACATTGCCAGAAGCTGTCAAGGAGTACCTGAAGAAAATGTTTCCAACGAGCGTTTTTGGGTTGGAGACTATCGATGAAGTTGCTTCTAAAGTGGCAGATGCAAACAGAGCAGAGAAAAAGATTCTGGTGACGTATACAGAAAAGTCCAAATACGAAGGAGAAATCCCGAAGGATTCAAAAGAAGAACTGGAGAAGCTTCTTTCTGAGAACATGCAAAAGCAGGCCGAGTGGAAAGAAATCCAGAAAACATTGCAGAAGTATCAGATCCTTATCCAGCAAAGAGAGCAAGCTTTAAAAAAGAAAGAAAGTATCCAACATGAGCTTGAGTCATTAAGTAATGTGGCTGAGATTCCGAGGGAAGTATATGAGCAGGCAGTTAGTGACCGCCAGAAATTTTTAAATGCCAGCAGAATAGCGAATCAAAATATCGCGGCTGCAAATGCCAACATAAAATTTCAGGAACAAATCTTACATAATATTAGTTCTTTTGAGCAGAACAATCACAGTTGTCCAATATGCCCGTCAGTACATTGTAATGCAGATTTATCAGCATACGTAAGGCAGGGGCAGGGACTTGTACAAAAGAATAAAGATGTGGTTAAACAAAATAAGGATTTTTTGGTACGTTGTGATGAACAGATCGCTAAAAGAGATCAAATCATTGAAAAGTATCAGAAGAATCAGGTGGAAATTACGAAAAAACAGGCTCTTAAGAAACAACTTGAAGAGTTTGTTATTCCGCAGCTTCCAGAAAAGCAGACAAATGTTCCAAACGAAGAGGAGCTGCGTCTATTGGTAGAGCAGCAGAAGTTAATTCAGCAGCGTATGCGGACATTAGAAGAATATGAAACCACCCGTAAATACAGTAAGTTATGCAGGGAGCAGCAGGATAAAGTAGATATGCTTTCCCTTGCGGCAAAAACACTGGATGCGAAAGTAGGCGTAAAAGGCATCATTTTACAGCGAATTTTACATCCATTTGAAGAAGCCTGCACAGCATGCATGCAGAAATTATCGCGGAATACCAAGATCAAATTCATATACGATGGTGGCGTAGAGCTGTATTGTGAGAAAAATGGTGGCAAAATGGTTCCAATGAAAAAGGTATCTACAGGTGAATTTGTATTTGTTGCCTTTACCTTAATGTCCCTTATCAGCCAGATTACAGGAACGAGATTGCTTGTATTAGATAATCTCGACTCTCTGGATAATGATAATCTCAAGACATTGATTGATCTTCTGCAGAACGAGAAGCAATACGAAAATGTATTTGTTGCTGCCGTAAATCATGATGATACTTGCGCCACAATAGCCCAGTATGATGAAGTCGAAATTATCGAACTATAACTATCCAATGCGACATAACCCCGTTGTTTTAGCTGCGGGAGTATCAAGAAAGGATTCTAAACCATGATATTGTTATCTGATAACGAAGTTATACAGGAAATAAAATCATATTCCAATCCTAATTGGATTTGGATAGAAATATGGGAAATGTCTCAATATGAAGTAAGAGTGGTAGTTTCAGTGAATGAAGAAGAAGCTTGTTACTTGGGACAAAATAAAGTTATTTATATCTATTCAGCACAAACAAAGAGTAATTGTGATGAAATAGGCGAATTAAAAGCTTATGGGAGAAAAATAACAAGGTTGATAAGAAAACATTTTCCGTATAGTGAAGTTCATAGCCGACTTTATTATAAATAAAATATTTCAAAAACAAAAAATGAAGGATAACCAACGTGTTTTACGACACGTTGGTATCTTTCGCAGAAAGGTGGACTATAAAGATGGAAAAATCTAAAAATTTAATTGTCCTCTCAGGGACAATTCTTAGTATTCGGGAAAATAAGAAGAATACTGTTTTGATTGTAAAAAGTAAGGGCGAATCAAAAGAAGCAAATGTAGAATTTGTTTTTTATGATACGTCAGTTTTGAAGGGGATTACTCCCAAAATGAAAGTAAAAATCCGAGCGCATGGAGAAAACAGGAAATCTGAAGATGGATTCGGAAATGCATATTATGTTAAAGAATTTGTCGGAGACAAAATCGAACAGCAGAAACGGATGCTTGCCCCGTATGTGACCAATGAAGCTATTGATGCAACAGGCGGATATCCACGAGACACCAATGTTGTCCTTTATATTGGTACTGTTCGGCATGTGTATTGTCCGACCAATGAGCTGACTATTTTAACAATCAAAATACCAAATCAGGACAAATCAAATCAGGTAGAGATTTGCTGCTTTGCGAGTCAGGCAGAGGCAGCACGTAATCTGAAAATAGGAGATGCAGTAGCTGCGGCAGGATATATAACCAGCAATACGCGGTCTGTTAATGATCGCGTAGAGTTTCGGCAATCCGTAGTATGCCGCGATATTTCACAAATTGATGGAGTCCTTGGCTAAGGAGAAGACAAAAATGAATGAAAGACAATGTGTCCCTGCCCCGGAATCTCTTCTGATAGGATGTATGCAAACCTATCTGTGGAGAGATGAACGTTCCGGACGGTGTTACTTCCGCTTGGAAACGAGGCAGGAAATGCCAATGAAAGAAATGATTCGAGATTCATATGTTAAAAACAATTTAGATAACAAAGAGATCCGATGGAATGTCATAAACTGTGATGCAACACAAGCAGGTATTTCCTTTTTTAAGGAAAGAACTCCAATTAAGGTATATGGATACTTTTCCTTGGATTCCATGCCGGATGGTGTTGCCTATGACTTCATAGTAACGCGTGTAGAAGAAACTGATGCAGAAGAAATGACGATTTTGGAGTATTTGATTACTTTTCCAGGTATCAATTTTTCGGATGCGGTTGTTATTGTGAAAAATCATGGAACGGATATGTTTCGAATGGTCCATCAGCCAGGCATTGTTAATCGGCTAGTTGCAGAAACACGATTGCCGAGCAATGTAATTTCAAATCTGTGTAAAAGCATTGCATCTACAACGGAGGAGCGAAAAGTATTTGAATTGCTGCATGACTGCGGAGTTTCTTATGCAGCGTGTGCAAAAGCTGTGAAATTGTATGGAAGCAGTGTAGAAGAAAAGATTATGGAAGATCCGTATTCTTATGGAAAAAAGCTTGGGCTTGGTTTCTTGACATGCGATAAATTAGGGGTTAAATTTCATAAGCCTGCTGAATTTTTCGGCCGGATCAAATTAGCTGCTTTCGAGGCAGCTAATATTTTGAGTGCAAATGGACATACTTATTATACTGGTGAACTATTTCATTATAATATTCAGCGGATCTTAAATTCTGGATGTTATGCAGAACATGTTCCAACGTCCGCGGTCTTAACTGCAATTGGGAAAGATTATTTGCAGGAAGTAGACGGACAAAACTGTATTATTCATCCGCAAAAATATTTGACTGCGGAAAAACGAATTGCCAAAAATATTCGTAGATTAGCATCTGCATCATGTGAAAACCAAAGCTTTTCACCGGATCTTATTCTATATGCTGCGCGTGCATGTAAAATGAACTATGGAGAACAGCAGAGATCTGCCTTCCCTATGGTTTTACGAAAAAAGGGAGTTAAGATTCTTACCGGCGGACCGGGTACAGGCAAGACAACGACGATCTTGGGCATATTGCTGGCTTATAAAAGAATGCATCCGAAAGATACGATACGTCTTTGTGCTCCAACCGGACGCGCTGCCCAAAGAATGGCAGAATCGACACATATGGAAGCAGTTACGGTGCATCGGTTGCTTGATTTGAAGCCATACGGAGATACAACTGTATGTAAAGATTCTAGCGACCCAATAGATGCAGATCTTATTGTGGTTGATGAGATGAGCATGATTAATATTGAAGTTTTCGATCTGCTGTTGGAGGCAATCAAAACCGGAACAACATTGGTTCTGGTAGGAGATATTAATCAGCTGGAATCCGTTGGTGCCGGAGCGGTGTTACACGATTTGTTGGAGGCTCCAGAATCTTTGATTCCGCGGACTATGTTGACAGATGTTTTTCGGCAGAAAGGTGATTCTTCCATCATTTCTAATGCTATCCGGATTAATGCCGGAATCACTACGCTGGATGAACGACCGGATTTCCAAGTCATTCATACAAAATCTGCGGAAGAGTCTTTAGAACAGGTTAAATCCCTAATGAAAAAGTTATACAATCCAGAAGAACCTTTTTCAACCCAAATTCTTTGCCCTGCACGGAAAGGTATTTCTGGGGTTGAAAATATGAATATTGCTTTACAAGCGTTACTAAACCCTCAAACGAAGGGAATCACATATGGTTCAATAAAGTATCGTTTGAACGATAAAGTGATGTTTTATAAGAACAATTATTCTATTTCTTCCTACGAAGGGGAAATTGGCTTGTACAATGGAGATATTGGAAAAATTGTAAAGGTGTCAGAAAGTGGTCTTACGGTTAATGTACGTAATTCACATTACGAAATTACCAGAGATCTTATGGATAATTTGGGGTTATCTTATGCTATGACGATCCATAAATCCCAAGGATCTGAATTTTCTTGCATTATCGTTGTTATGCCGGCAGAACCAACGAACATGTTGGTGCGAAATTTGTTTTATACAGCTGTGACAAGGGCAAAGAAAAAGGTATATGTGATTGATGAATCCTATGCTATGGAAACATCAATTCGTATTGCCAAAGCAGGGAAAAGGCTCACCAATTTGGCAGAATATTTGAAATCAGAATAAGAAAAGCGGCTTCCGGTTTGAGGGAGTCGCTTTTTCTTATGAGACTATTGTTGTTCAGAACTGTCTGGCGTATCGTTAGAATTTTGGTTTTGTGTGGTCAGGGATGTAAGCGGAATATCATCACCAGAATAATCCGTAATATTAACCAATTTCCCTTGGATAATCATGCGGGTAGATCCGTGGGCAGCAACACAGGTCGATAAGGAAACAATATGATCTGTTTTGGAAGGCCAGGCATCCGGAATCGTATAGGAAGATTGATTTTTCATATCGTTTAAGTACGTTTCAAAGTCATCATCCGACGCAAACTGAGTATCATAAGCTTCCGTTGCATCTGTTACCCTCATGACATCAAAAATTCGATAGGTGTATTGTCCATTTTCTCTATAGATCCAGAAATAGGGATGCTCAAGGCAATACGATTTTTCATAGTAATAATCATTATCACCAAACATATCTCCGTTCCGCATGTTATGACCATAAACAATAGAATTTTTGTCCGAAAAATCGGAACTGTTCACGGAAGAAAGGAAAATGCTTCCGTTGATATTATAACTGCGCCCGAATCCTTTATAGAGGTAATAATCATTATCTTGTGCCTGCATAATAGGATAATCACAGGTAGGGTCCATGCGTATCCAGCCAACAATATCAGGATTTTCTGCTTTTAAAGCAGTCCAATCTGGACAAAAAGGAAGTTCTTTCGTTGAGTCTGAGTCGTTTTCCGGCGTAGATTCGTTTTCCGGTGTATTTTGAGCTTGGAGTTTTTCATATTCATCGTGTCCTTGCTTGTATTTATTAGACCATTCAAGTGTTTGGTATCCGAAAAACAATGCTGCACATAAAACTAAGATGCTTAATAATCTGAAAAATTTTCTTATCATGGTTCATACAACAGAAAAGCCCTCATGTCTTGAGAGCTTTCCCGTTTTTTCTCCTTTCTGATTAGCTGAATGGAAGTTCTTCGTCAATTCCATCAGGGATATTCATAAAACCGCTGTTCATCCCAACTGTGGGATCATTGTAACTGTTACCCTGCTGCATATTGTTGCCAACTGGCGGCTGGTTCATGAAGCCTGTTGGATTGTTGTATGTTGGTGCAGATCCAGAGTTCCGGGAATTTGCAGAATTTCCGTAATTCATGGATGCGCCATTCCCCTGTGGACCCGGGAAGTTTCCGGTCGGAGGCTGTGGTGTGCCTGCTGGCGGATTCGGGTAATTTCCATTTGGGTTTGTGGAAGTTGACTGCTGGCGATAAGTTCCGCTTGGAGCTGAACCTGTTGGCTGTGGAGAATAAGCAGCTCCTGCTGCCTGTCCCGCAGATGCTTTGCTTTCTGCAAATTCCTGATCTTCGACAACGACATCGGTTGTGTATACTTTTTGACCATCGCGGTTTGTGTAGCTTCCGGTTTGAATGCGGCCACGAATAGTAATCTTTGTTCCCTGTTTAAAATACTTTTCCGCGATTTCTGCAAATTTTCCAAATGCCAAACAACTGATATAGTCGGCTGTTGGCTGATCGCTATTCTGCGATCTGTAGCGGCGATCTACAGCAAGAGTATATCTTGCAATACAGTTCGGCCGTTCTCCCTGCGAATAACGCACTTCTGGGTCCCTCGTTAATCTTCCCATTAATACAACTGAATTCATACTTGTCCTCCTAATTCTTATGGAGGCAGAAAGGAGTCTTTTGTGGTTCTCCTTTCGCCCGATTTAATGTTCAAATATAGTATATAGAAATCAGAAAAAAATAAATTTCTTTTTTCTATGAGTATAGAATAGCAAAAAATATTTTTTCCCATTTTCACGTACGAAAAAAAATGTATTTTTATAATACTATAATTAAAATCAAATGATTAAAAAAGGATGGATAGCAGAATGAGCAGATTAAAGCAAATAAAAGCACAGCAAAAACAGGTTCGCACCCCTAAAAAAGAGCATAAAAAGCAGACCGGACTTCCCGTATATAATAGTCGTGGAAAAAATATAACACCCAGTAGAAAGCAGAAGCAAAAAAAGCTGGGGATCACTTTGATCATCTGTTCCGGAATTTTCGCATTTATTTATCTGCCGCAGTATTTTTATGTGCCTACGGCACAAACCGTTAATGTCAGCACAGACATAACAGCGATCAGAAAGGCAAATACGGTATTAAGAGAAGATCCTTCTGGCGATTATGATGGGGACGGGTTATCAAATGCAGACGAAGAGACGAATGGAACAGATCCATGGAATATTGATACAGATGGAGACGGCGCTACAGATTATTGTGAATTGAAAGTTACAAATACGAATCCGTTAAAAGCTGAAACTGTTCTGGCAGATAAACAGAAAAAGACGGATCAGGAAAATGGGAAGGAAGTTGGATCTCCTTATCAAATAGGAAACGTAATCCTTTGGGCAGACGATTATGCATCAAAATCATATGGTTCTGTTGTGGAAACTATTACAGGGTATAGGTTTTGTGGATTTACAGGATACGCTCAGTTTCCAGATTCGAAAAACAAATACGTCTACAAGAACATAAATGGAGTCCGGACGTTGCTGGATAAAAAAACGGAAGAAAATGCGTGGCGCATTGATGGAGATATGTCTGTTGAGCTGTATGATACAAAGTTAAAGCAGATTTCTGAATTTTCCTTTTTCGGACATTCCATATATCCAGATAGCAATCTCTTTTTCAAGGGTTTAACAACGATTCTTCCAGATACGGGCTTTATAACTGGAACAGAAAAGACAGCAATGGATATTGATCCAGATACACGAGCAAATACAATCACAGACATCAAGAAAATTTCATATGACGCAGATGACACAAAAAGATACACACAGAACAGCAATACATTAAATGACCTTCAGTTCGTAAGACAATCCATAGCCGAGGATAATGCATGCATCTTGGCATCACTTATGAGCGCTGAACGAGGAGAGTACATAGTTCTTATTTATGGATACGATTACGAGGGAAATTTACTTTGCGCAGATAATTCAACGGGACAACGAATTGGAACAATCCAAATCACGGAAAAAGCGAAAAAAATCTTAAACAAATCTGGAGAAATTGTATCTATCTCATATTTTGATTTCAAAGGGTTTGGCTTCAACTCAATATCCGGAGATCGAATCAGCTTTTTCGCTTCCGCTGATGGATCACAGACATCAGAAAGTAACTTCTCAAAAGAAGCAATTTCAGAAAAACAGGATGATACAGATGCGGAAAAAGAAGCAACACCTACTCCGTCCGCAACGCCAACACCATCACCTGATGTGTCTGAACAGCCCGTTTTAAGTGAATCAGAACAGACGAAAACTTCAGAAAAGAGCGATTTGACGACAAAAGAAGCTCGTGAACAGATGCAAATAGATCAGATGGAAGATGATTCGGCGGATCATCCGGAAGAATAAGAGAGGCTTTTGGCCTCTTTTATTTTTGCAGATATTTTCTATTCTATCCATAACTGGGATGGATGACGAAAGGAGCAAACAATATAATTTGAAATCCATGCCCGCCAATTATTAAAGAAATGGAGGGAGTCACAATGAAATCGATTAAATACGATAAGGAAGAATTTCAAGATCTTGTAAACAGTGTCACACCGTTACAGGCAGTAGAATGGTTATTGATGAATGGCTATCCAATACAGGTTAGAAACTTAGGAAAAAGTACAGTAGATATCTTATGTCCATCTCCGGATCACAATGATACGAATTTTGGAAATTGCAAAATATCAACGAATCGTTACGATGGAAGAGCAGGCAGCCGATGTCATTGCTACTGCTGCAATATGTCATATGACAGCTACGACATCTTAAAGCAATTTCTTTCCTATAGACAATCCATCGAAGCCTTGATCGAGATTTCTGGAAAAGTAGATTATTATCAATCTTCAAAAAAAATAAAGAAAAAGAAAGATCCTGTAGCTAAAGAAACCAAAGAATTGTTAGGTCTTGCGACATATCCGAGCTTCAATCTGGTAAAAAATTGTACTTTCGAGGAACCAGCGGGATGTTATTTTCGAAAATGCGAGAATGGCTCCTATCTGATTATGGAGCAGCCCAAATGGAACCCTTGGATAGATTTGGATTTAGAAACCCGACAGTGGATTTTGAGAGAAAAGTCGAAAGAAAAAATGATTCAAATTGGACGTTTGGCACGCCAATTAACAGGATCGGAGTTTGTTTCAACCGATACACAGGAAATTTTTCAATATTTTGATCAATACGGAAGAAATGAGTTGTTAAGAGAATTAGATGGCATTTTTCGTGAATGCCAAAAGGTATATCGTAGAAATGGAGGAAAAATCCATAATTCACAAGAACTTATAAATAGCCAGAGTGTTTTGGCTTAGGCAAAAAAGTGGGTTGAGAAAATGAAACCCACTTTTTTTATATGTGGATTTCTGAAAAATAGAAAATAATGATACTAATCTTAGAATGGAGGATTTACTTTGAAAGCATATGGATTTATTCATTGTCACTCAGACTATTCATTAAAGGATTCGACGAATAAGATTGAAAAACTGTGCCTTGCAGCAAAGGAAATGGGTGCAAAAGCGATTACACTGACAGATCATGGAGTGTGTGCGGGACATGTTGAATTCTTAAATGCCTGCAACGCAATAGGGATAAAAGGAATCCCCGGCGTAGAAGCATACGTTCAGACGGATTATGCAGATCATGCACATTTAATACTGCTTCCCATGAACTATGAAGGATATCAGGAGCTATGCAAAGCGGTCACTTTATCAAACCAGCATATGCTTACTCTTGGACGTATTCCGTCGCCCGTTATGAACTACGAAATCTTAGAGTCTTGTTTTGCAAGTGGAAATGTAATTGCGTCAAGTGCTTGCGTAAATGGAGTTTTAAGCTGTATTCTGTTGCATAATAAACATATCCTACATGAAATTGATCTGTTAAAAAGGAGACAGAAAAAATATCCAGATCCAAATACGCTGGAAATGAAATTATTATTGTTCGAAATTGAAAAAACGTCTATTGAAGTAGAAGCATTGAGATCTGAAAAAGAGCAGACTAAGAAATTGGCAAAAAAGACGTATAAAAAGAGGTTGCAAGGGTTAGCGTCATTGCAAGCGGATTCGCAGGTATACATAGCAACGAAACAGAAACTGGAAAACGAAATGCGAGAAACCGAAAACGCGAAAGAAAAGCTGCAGCATATCTCTGCCGAACTCAAAAGAAAGTCATCTGAAGTGACCAGAAACAAGGAACGTGTGAAAAAAGCCCAAAAAAGTCTCGATCAATGGTACAAATATGAAAGCCAAATTCAAGAAAAAAATCGGGAAATAGAACCGGATGGGAAACTGATTTCAATGGCAGAGAAGGAATTACTACGATTTCAGAAGATTTTCAAGGGGAATTTCTATGTGGAACTGCAGTATCATGGTATGGAAGATGAAGCCTATGTGATGCCAATTCTTGCTGAATTAGCGTATAGGAATGGCGTTTCCGTTGTCGCAACAAATGATGTGCATATCATTCGGCCAGAAGATGCTGAGGGACGCAGCTACCTGAAGTCATTGCGTTTTGAAAAGTTTGAACCAGTGACGGATTCGGACAGGGAATTGTATTTAAAATCAGATACGGAATTATCTCAAAAATTGTGTGAGATAATTCCAGAAAACATTGTAAAGTCAGCTATCGCTAATATCAGGGTAATATGTGACAAATGCAATGTTGATATTCCGCGTGTGCCTGAAGCACAGCATTATCCGGTTTTTCTGGACGAAATGGGACAGCGTGTCGATGCTCCGAAATTATTGCGGCAAAAGGCTTATTGCGGATTGAAAAGAAAAGTAAGTACAATTTCACAGAAATATATAGATCGAATGGAATATGAACTTAATACGATTATTGATATGGGATATGCAGATTATATTCTGATCGTAGCCGATTATGTGCAGGAGGGAAAACGGATTGCCAAGATGAATAATCCATATAAAATGGGATATGGGGTTGGTCCAGGCCGCGGTTCGGGAGCAGGATCTCTTGTGAACTATTGTATGGGAATAACTGCATTGGACCCGTTGCAATATAATTTACTGTTCGAACGATTTTTAAATAAAGAGCGAGTTTCCATGCCGGATATTGATGTGGATTTTTCAAATGAAATTAGAGACAATTTGATTCAATATGTGAAGAAAAAATATGGCAGTTCTGCGGTTGCGTATATTCGGACGGTTATGACGCAGCTTGCAAAAGCCTGTATACAGAATATGGCAAGAGTCAGGGGATATGAAATGTACCCAATGCCAGAAAAAGAACAAGGGAAAAAATCGAAAGAAATCTGTGAGCAGGGAAGAAAAGAGATCCGTAGGATCGGAGAAGAACTCTGCAAAAATATTTCAAATAAAACAGGCACATTGTCAGAAAATCGAGATGATATATTAAAAGACTATGAAACTTCGAAAGAACATAGAATCATCTTGGATCGTGCCGTATCAATAGAAGGTACTATTACAGCATTTTCTGTACATCCGGCGGGCATTATTATCGGCGATGGAAAGCCCCTTTCCAGCTATATTCCAATGTATTATAATACCCAGAAAGAGCAATGGGCAGTATCCTGCAACATGGTCGAAGCAGAAGAGATTGGGTTATTGAAAATGGATTTTCTTGCTTTAAAGAATCTGGATATCATCTCTGAATCTATTCGAAGAATAAAGAAAAACTATGGAATTGAAATTGATCCAGAGAAACTTCCATTTGAAGATGAGGTTTTTTCTCACATATTTGCAGAGGGCAGAACATCCTTTATATTCCAATTTGAGTCTGATGGCATGAAAAAAATGCTGCGTGAGTTTAAACCAGACTCATTTGAAGACTTGATCTTACTGGTTGCCGCATATCGTCCCGGCCCGATGGATTTTATTCCGGATATTATAGCAGCAAAGCATGGAAAGAAAGAAATTCGCTATATTATCCCTCAATTGAAAGAAATATTGGGGACAACATATGGGCAATGTATCTATCAGGAACAGTTAATGTCCATTTTCCATGAATGTGCAGGCTTTTCTCTCGGACAAGCAGACATTATTCGACGATATATGTCGAAAAAGAAAGTAGATAAGTTTCTAAAGTATAAATCCCAGTTTGTAGACGGTGTTATTTTAAATGGTGCCGACAGAACGGATGCAGAAGCACTCTGGGAATCTTTGGAAGGTTTTGCGCGGTACGCATTTAACAGGTCGCATGCTGCGGTTTATGCGCTGATTTCATATATGACTGCATGGCTTAAATTCCATTATCCAGTAGAATTTATGTGTGCGATTTTGAATGCTTCTGAATTAGACAGGATTTCGCTTGCAGTTAAGGAATGTTCAACAATGGGAGTTTCGGTGATTTCACCAGATATTAATCGTTCAGAAATGCAGTTTTCTGATTACAATGGAAAAATCTTGTATGGGTTGGCTGCAATTAAAGGAATATCAAGTGCCAGTATGCAGGAAATGATAGAAGAAAGGAAAAAGGGAAAATTTCAGAATTATTGTGATCTGCTTGCAAGAGTTTCTATTGGAAAAGCCGACATGGAAAAACTGATCGTTAGTGGTGCATTAGATAAATGTGGTTTTTCACGCACTGCACTAAAAAATGCAATTCTTCCGGCATTTGCTATAAAAAACAAATATATCAAAGATTATACAACAGAAGAAATCTGCCGAAAATTAAAAGAAGAGATTTCCCTTTCACAAAGCTCAGATAAAGAAAATTGGCTGCTCCAATTAAATGAAGAAAAGGAGCTTTTGGGAGCTTATATATCTGGACATCCATTGGAACAATTTAAACTCTTAAAAGCAGATAAATCAATTACACCTTTATCACATGCTGAAGCCGAAAAACCACAAATTTATATGGGGGTTATATCCAATATTAAGGAATTTCGGCAGCGGAATGACGGAATAGGTGTTACATTTGATTTGGAGGATTGGGACGGATTGGCTTCATGCATTGTTTTTGCCCAACACTACAAACAAGTCCAAAAATATATCAAAGATGGAAATGTTATCAAAGTATACGGGTATTTTAATAAACAAGACGAAGAATCCTTTTCAAACGAATTGATTGCAAGGCAGATATTTCCATGTCATCCTTACAGCAACCATGTTTTTATCAGCTTCCAATCCAGGACAGAATGGCCGGATGTATGCCAAAGTTTGAAACCGTATCTGGTTGAGCAGGGACATCCTGTAATATTCTACGAATGCGACAATGGATCTATTCGTGAACACTTACAATTTAAGGGAAAGGAAATCTTTTTAAATGACGATGTATTGCATCTTAAAACAGATGCTATACGTAATATTCGAAAATTGAATTTTTGAAATCCACTCATGGGCCGAAACAGAAATGTTTCGGCCTAAAATTTTCGGACATTTTACAATACTAATAGTAAGGACCTTATTTTGAGGTTCAAAATCAGATAAGGAGAAGAAGAACATGGAAAACACAAAAACTGTTCTGAAAAATGAAATCCATATCGCAGGCACAGTAGTGTCTATGCGTATGGAAGAACGCGGAAACTGCATCTTAGTTATTCGTTCCAATGCAGAAAGGCAGATTCGGAATATTCAACTGAGATTCTATGACATTAACCAGGCAATTATTTTCCGCGTTGGTGATCATGTCCGAATTGCTGGGCATATGCAGAACCGTAGAACACAGGATGCGGAAGGAAATTATCATTCCACACCAACAATTGTTGGAGACAGCATCGCTGTTTCCAAACGTAGATTAACACAGATTCTTGATGAATCTATTCCGGAGCAAGGCGGTGGTGCGCAGGCTGATGAAAACTGGGGAGTGCTTGCCGGTATCGTAACATCGATCAGAACGCCTACGGACAAAGTTACCTTCCTGAATATTCGCATTCCCTCTGGAAGAAGAGATTATAATTGCAGAGTAACGTGCCTTGGCAGATTTCAGCGGGCAGCAGCAAATTTGAAGGAAGGAGAAAATGTTGCTGTATCATGCTATGTATCTGTACTTGACGATACCCAAAGGGAAAGCCGTCAGAGCCTTGTTTGCACAGATCTGTTCTCTTATGGAGAAAGTGACGAAGCCCCGAAAGCCCCGGAAGAGCCGACAGAAAGTCTTCAGCCAGAAGAAGAGGCGAATAATGACAAGAATGAGTCCTTTGATCCCCCTGCTGTTCCAGCAAATCCGGAAACAGGCGTTGACGCTTTCTCTGAGAAAACGCTGCAAACGGCAAATAGTAATTATGAAGAGCGGCATTCTGAGAACAATCCGGCACATGTGGAAACCGCTAATGCTCAGATGCAGTATCCATTTCAGAGAGCGCAGAACAATTACTATGAAGAGACAACCTAAGATAATAATCGCATGTTTGGTGATGGCAGTCGGGTTGACCAGTTGTACGGTCACGCCAGCAGATCCATCGACTGGTAAATATGCTACACAATATCCGCAGACAACATTGGAATATAGCATCTATATTAACAAACAGATCACTGTGTTTGTTAATGAACTATCTACGCGTCTTAACCAAGCGGTACATTCAACGGATGGCGTGTATGAGAACGAGACTGAAGCCACGGAGCAGAGTATACAGTTACTACAGGAAACACTGGATAATGTAACTGCTATGCAGCCGTCCGTCGGTAAAGAGGATGATAGATTATCCTTAATAACAGCGATGCAAACAGCACTCGATCATATGAAAGAGTATAAGGAATCTGTTGAAAGTGGAGAAACCGATCTGACGAATTATAGCCATATATTCGAAACAGACATTAATGTGCTGACGGGGATGGCCTCTCTATATAATCAATAGAAACAGGAGGGCATTATGGCGAAAGAGAACACAGTATATCTATATGGACGTGTCAAACAACCACCTCGGATATACAAGAATAAAGCAGGACAATATGTCTTGGGAAAGATTGTTGTCGATACGAACCGAAAATCTTATGCTACAGAAGAATTGTTGCTTAGAGGAGAGATTCGTAGAGATAGTATTCTTGTCCGTACAGAACATGAAGAGATGATTCGGGATGTATATACGCTTATCAATGAAGGAGATTTTGTCCAGATCAAAGGCACATTATGCACGAAAGAATACCAAAGAGAACCTTTATGCATGCACTGTCATGAAGTAATGGAACCGTATATTGAAGATGGTGTTCAGGTATATGTGAATCCAATTGCTGTAAATATTATGGAACGTGGTGAAGTCTCCTTCCATGAATTTGTCGAGCAAAACAATTTAGACCATGATATGCAGAACATGTTACTAAGTACGGGATTCTTTGCCCTTTCAGAACGTGATATTTGGCAACATCTGGAGAAAGAAATTGAATTTTCAAACCAAATATTCCTGGATGGTCAGTTATGTCGGGAACCTGTTTTTCAGCCTGGCGGAGAAAAAGGGAAACCACCATCCATGATTCAGTTTCAGATTGCTTCAAACCGTAAACGCCGGATTGTTGAGGATGGCGTAGACAAAAAGACAGATTATGTATGGATTAAAGCCTACGGTCTCAAAGCAGCAGAATATGCCGCGGCGCTGCATATCCATTCCAATGTGAGCATAAATGGGGCAATACAAACAAGGTCTTATGTGAAAGAATATGAGTGTCCATATTGCGGTCAGATCAGTAAAATAGCATATTTGGCTGTTGAAGTAATTCCGTATTCTATTGAGTATGGAGCAAATTGTACATTACCAGACCCACAAGAAAGGGGAGAAGAGTCTGATGAAACAGACGAGATTAGCGGATCGTTTGACAGCGAATCAGATTGAAGCCAAAAACGTCGAAGAACGTAACCTTTCGGAAATGAAAAGAGATATGGGAGATTCTCATATCTCTTTTCAACGATCCCGGCGTATTAAAAATAAAACATCTGTGAAATTAAAAAGGAGCAAAGAAAAGAGGTTAGCTTCGATCCGGCGGGAGCCTGCAGAGCCGGAAGAATTATATTCAGAGGATTCGTTGGAGATAAATGAATTATTGCAGCAACGGCAGGAAGAGAAAAGTCAGAAGCATCAAAAGATTTTTTCAAACATTATGAGCGGTGTATTGATTGCAGGATGCGTTTACGTATCTATTCTTATCTATGGAGTTATGGTGACCGATTATAATTACAATGAAAATGGAGAAATTGTACCGGAAGTTGTATCGGTACAAGACATCAAAGAAGAAAAAGCTTACGATACAATTCTGTATCAATACTTACAATGCCGATCGTTATATGAAGAAGTGCTAATGCTGGATTACAGATTAGGGAAGGGAGAGGAAGATCCTTTGACCTTGGCACCGCTATATGAGGAAAAATTGGATACGGTATCCTCATTATCCATAAAAACAGATGCTTTAACAGTTGAGACAAAATATTCCAAAGTGAAGGATATGCTGCTATCTTGGATCAAAAATGATATTGCAGTCTATTTGCAAAACATGTCTTCGGCTATATCTCAAAATAATTCCGAAACGGCTCAGAATGCGTTACAGGATAAAGACAGGGTATATTCTGATTTTTCGCTGATAACGCAGAATTTGGTTGCTATGGGAGAAAATCTGCAAGGAGTTGACCTAACTGATGTAAAGCAATGGACACCCGAAGACTATGTTGATGAACAGATTAATGGAGAGTAATCATGGGATCAGATAAATCATTTGATACACTATTAAATAAATATAACATTCTTCTGGCACAGACAAGAGATTTGAAAGAACAGCTGAAAAATTCTCAAGAGAAGAACCAACAATTATTATCTAAATTTGATGTTGTAGAAAAGAATGTTCGGGAATTATGCGAAGATATACTTGCCAAAGATCCTAAAGAAATGAAACTTGGAATTGAATATTCTTGGGATAAAATCGAGTTATTGGAGCTTATCCGGAAAAGCAAAAGTGCATTTCATGTATATATCAGCGCCCGGAAAGATATTTTGGAGAGAATGGCAGATTTATGTGAAGAACGCGGAAATCAAATAGAAAGTTTGAAACTGCAGATACAAAAATTACTTGAAGAGCCAACTGCTAGAACTCTGACAATGGAGGAATTGGAAAAAAGGTGTAATGAAGTCAAAGAAAAAGAAGAAATGATGACTAAGTTATCACCTAAAATGCAAGAGAAAGTGGCAAGCGGGAAAATTGAATTGATTGAAACGGAAGCAAATGATCCGGTAATTAATGAAGAAATGGATGTTGTCGTCGATGCAGAGGATATGGAGGATGAATTGATTCGAAAAAAACTTATGAGCAGTTCTATTCCTGGAACTGATCATAGAAGGACATTTCAAGCTGCTAAAAGTAAGCGGAAGGAACGCGCCAATAAGTATGCATTGGAAGATTATGACGATACGTTAAAACAATTATCTGATGAGGATAAAATGTTAATTCGTATTATTGGGACAAAAGGATATTCTCTTTACAGTGATATTTATACTGAAATTTCAAAAGAAATGCCGGAAATTACAAACGGAAAGACAAGGAGTTCGTTAAAGTTTTTAGTTGGATGTCAAATTTTACAAGAAGAAAAGGTGAAAGTCAAAACCACAATCAGTTTTTTTTATTTTTCAATAAAGGGAAGCCGAATTTTTGAAATTTTATTTCAAGAGAAGCCAATTATGTCTATGGCTGAAAAATTAATTGCAGAACATGACAATCTTGTTCATGGATATGGAATCTTTTTGACAGCAGAAATTCTTAAAGAAAATGAACGATTTCGTAATGTGAATATATGGAACCGTAAACATCCATTAAAAATACGCGAAGGTATGTCATATATTCCAGATATTATCTGCACTACACTAGATGGCAAACAAATGTACATTGAGTATGAATGTGGAAATCATACCCAGACAAACTTTAATGGAAAATGCAATAAAATGTTGAATTTCACCAATACATTGAACTTTATTGTTCCAAATCGTAAAGGGGAAGAGATTATTAATTCACAGGTACGCAAGTGGATCGATAATAAAGGAATTGAAGCACTGAATTACGTAAAAATACGTGTAACATCTGCTGCAATTATAAAAGATGTGAATCTGTTAGAGGATTCAAGTTGGCATTTTGTATACAATCTTTCTAAGCGTGAAATCCCAGAAGTAAATTAAATATTTGAGCCTAAAGAGTCGAGAAGGAGTCTTGTAGTCATGAAAAGCATGCTGACTACAAGGCTCTTTTATTTTTCCCCTTTTTTTTAATTCTATTGTTAAAGAACTTTTTAACTGGGAGGTGAACTACGTGAAATCATTTTTAGCATTTAATCAAAATGCTGTTAGCAATTTTTTGTATTTGTTGAGTAGTAATGGATTTTCCTTTTTATTGGTGTTTGGAGTCCTTGGAACCATATTATTGCTGCTCAAAGAAGAATATGACATTGCTGCCAGAGATGAACATGGAGTGATTTGAAAGGAGGCACGTTATGCGTAACGATAACGAAATCGTATATCGCCAAAACATGACGAGAAATGAAGCAGTGCATATCTTGAAAGCAATTGCTTTCCCGATAGCAGTGTTTTGTCTTGGATTATTTACGATCAACATGTTTGGTGAGTTCGGAAAAAAATTGATTTGTCCATTATCGGGCGCTATGTGGGATGTTGGTGTTTTAGTCGCGCTTTTAATGCCTAGTCAGAGAAAGGATGCTCTAAACCACATGTTAATTGTATGCGCGACATATTATGGCACGTTGATTACGGTTCACGCAGTATTAAGCGTTGTGTCTGGAGTCTCATCGGAAATGATAGCAGCATCTTTCGAACAAGCCATTCCGACATCAACAGGAAATGCTATTCCTGGGTATTTACAGACGATGATGTGGTTTACTGGCGTTTTAGTTCCTCTTGGCGAGATTGGATATCAACTGAAACGATTATTTCAGTTTAAAAAGCAACAGACATTGGCAAAAACCTTTGCACAAAAGCGTGGCCTTCGAAATGGAGGGCGAAGCAACAGCAATATTTTATAAAATGAGAAATGAGGTGAAAATGTGCTTTCACTATTCCAAATCAAGCAAATATTACATCCGGTTACAGAGACTCTTCCGACAGATGACTTTCGCATTCTGGATTCGTGGGCTGAATATGATGAAAACTCCTCGAAAGATCCAGAAAAACGCAATCTGCAATATCTGTGTTATGAGATGGAAGTTATGAATCCATCTACTGGCGAACGTATCCATTGCTATAAGGCTATAAAAATGGCACGAGTAATCCGGCTGCCGGCGGATGCCAAACAGTCAACAGCACTAATGGATATGCAGGAACAAGTATTAACTGCAGTCAATCAGCAGAATGCCAACTTAATTACAATTATCGCCAATGTACTAAAACCAGTAGCGGTTGGATTGCTATACATCTATGGAATTCAAGGTGTAGCGTCTACGATCAACAAAGCAAAAGAAAAGGCAAAACACGGATTCCTTGGCTTTGTCGGATCAATGCAGGGAACTTTTCGGGTATTAGAGATGCGATGTGCAAATGCCGAAGAAACCGAATGGTTGAGGGAAAAGATGTACAATATGGATTACCTCACCGTAGTCCGCGGTATTCCCAAAGCAAATAAAGCTGGGGAGGATGCCGGAAATAAAGGAATGGGCGGATCTAATGTAAACCCAGATTCACAAGGTACCTTGGAAGAAATTATTACAGGTATGGCAGATTATGAGTACGTTCTGGAAATCCTTTCAACTCCTGTACATACAGATACATTGATGAGCTGGCAGCGCCAATCTCAGGTTGAAATGACAGATTGGTATGGACAACTGCAGGGAACGAAATCCTTAAGCCTAAATTTGTCAATCCCGATGATGTATATGGCTAATGCATCCCAAAGTCAGGGATGGAGCAAAGCATATACGGATGCCAATACAGTAAGTTATGCACGAGGAGAGTCTTTTACGACATCCCAAGGACAGTCTGTGGGACAGTCATTATCTCAGACTTATGGACAATCTATGGGGCAGAGTCAGGGACAGTCTATTTCTAATTCCTACTCTCAAGGAGTATCACATACACAGGGGGTAAGCTTTGGTCAGACCTTTGGTCACTCAATTGGGCAGAGCAGCGGATTTTCCATAAATCAGTCGCACGGAACTTCTTCCGGAGTATCTTTTGGGCAGAGCCAAGGGGTTTCAAATGGGTCCTCCTTTGGACAGAGCCAAGGGTCATCGAGTGGAACCTCCTTTGGGCAGAGTCATGGAACTTCAAGCGGAACTTCTTTTGGGCAGAGTCAGGGGACTTCGAGTGGAACTTCTTTTGGGCAGAGTCATGGAACTTCATCGGGATCTTCCTTTGGCGTATCGAAAAATGAATCGACAAACGTTGGAACTTCTGTGAATCATGGTGTAAGCCAGAATACAGGAATTTCTCAGGGACAATCCCAATCTTTCAATCAAGGAATTTCTCATAGCTATGGAACCTCTCAGAATCAAGGGATTTCCCAAAGCACCAATATTTCTCAGGGACATTCGGTATCGCAAGGAAATAGCTATAATATGAGTTATGGCCAAAATACTTCGCAATCACATAGCGTTGGGAATAGTCAATCCTATGGCTGGAGCCAAGGCCAGAGTATGAATCGGGGACAATCTGCTTCCTTTGGACAATCTTCATCTTCAAGTTTGAGTCAGGGAGTCTCATCCTCATCCTCATTTGGTATGAGTGAAGGTGTTAATAGCAGCCATGGAAGTTCTGCTAACTACGGACAATCATCTTCAGCAGGACATAGTTCAACATTTGGCGGCAATTTTGGCGGTTCATTGGGGCTTCCGTTTGGAACAGCCAGTGGAAATGCGTCTATTTCCGGTAGCAGCAGCGATTCAGCGTCATTTGGAGAATCATCATCCAATGGCATCAGCAATAGCGTTGGACAAAGCCATGGTACAAGCTTTGGGACATCCTCTGGTTCCTCTATGAGCAGCGGAGTCTCACATGGACAAAGTACATCTCAAGGAGCGTCTTTGTCATATGGCAGTTCTGCGGGCATTAGCGGCAGCTATGGAGCCAATGAAAGTTATGGAACTAATATTGGTCAGAGCATCAGCCAAGGCTGGGGAGCTAATCAATCAGTCAGCGATTCTTACAGCATCGGAAATGGTGTAAGCCAATCCGTAAGCCATGGTATATCGGAAAGTGCGGGCTTATCGCAGTCTTATGGATATGGACAAAGCAGTAGCATTAGTAATTCTGTCGGTGTTTCGGATAGCATGGGAATGTCTTATGGTCATGGAGTATCAACGGGTATCAGCGCATCACAGAATGTTGGACAATCGCAGAGTCAGAATTTCGGCATGAATTTTGGACAGTCACAAAGCCAAAATATGAGTCAAAACTATGGACAATCCGCAAGTCAGAATTTTGGACAAAATTACGGAATATCCAGTGGTGTAAATTATGGTCAAAATTATGGCCAATCCGTAAGCCAGAATGTAGGACAGAATTATGGAATATCTGATAGTGTAAGCTATGGTCAGAACTATGGACAATCCGAAAGCTACTCGCAGTCTCAAAACTATGGACAATCTGAATCTGTTGGTCAGAGTGAGACGTTTGGCAAATCGGTAGGACAGACACTCACAAATTCTGTGTCACAGTCAGCTTCCACAGGATATGGACAAAACGTTGGAAATACAGAAAGCGTGTCCAATGGAAACAGCTATACAACTTCCAATGGGTCTTCACAAGGAACCAGCAACGGAACAACCGGAACATCTTCTATGGGAACCAGTAGTTCTATGGGCTTGGGACCATCTATTGGATACAGCAAATCATATCAATGGCTGGATCAGGGAGTCAAAGATCTGCTTGAATTGATGGAATATCAAAATGAGCGTATAAAAAAAGCATTGCGCGGACAGGGAGCTTTTTATACATATGTATACATTGCGTGTCCGAGTTTGGACGCTCTTTCCACCGCACAGGCAGTTGCAAAGTCAACATGGCAAAACGAGTATGCGATGGTAAACCCAGTTCAAGTTCTTGACTTAACTGAGACAGAGCAAAAACATTTGTTATATCACTTTTCAGCTTTTTCTGCAGACGTAACCAGAGAAAATGTATTTGGAGCAGAAGAGTATAAATACTGTACAGTCCTGCTCCCGGAAGAATATGTTGCATACACGCATCTGCCGCGTGTCTCAGAGGGAGGCGTATTTTCGATTGTACAAGATGTTCCTAAATTCTCAGTTCCAGCACGTATGCAGGGAGACATATATATGGGAACCATTCTTAATCCAGAACGTTTTACTTTTGAGCATGGTTATCGAACAGCATTTGACTATAGAATCGATGAAAACAATTTAATGCATGGATTTTTTACAGGAGCATCGCGGTCAGGAAAAACTGTGGCAGCTATGCGTTTTATCGCGGAATTATCAAAAATCCGGCGAAAAAAGACAGGAAAGAGATTACGAATTGTTGTTATGGACCCGAAACAGGATTGGCGTACCTTGGCACGTTTTGTGGAACCAGAACGCTTTAACTTCTATTCTATGGGAAATCCTAATTTTAACCCAATTCATATTAATCCTTGGAAAGTGCCTCATGGTGTTAATCCGCAGGTTTGGATAGATGGAGTTATTGATATTTATTGCCGGGCTTATGGATTATTAGAGCGTGGAAAGCAAATGATTGCAGACGTTGTTTACGAACTGTATAAGGAAAATGGAGTATTCGATGTTTCAGGATCGGATAGCGAAAGTAAGGATTTAGTGGCTGAATTATCATCAAGAGTTAATTTTCAGTCTATATACCGTAGAATGGAGGAAAAGCGAGACAAACTCACAGGGGCAGGAAAATCAGGAAACGACACGAAAGATGCATATGCACGATTGATAGAGCGTCTTTCCTGCTTCTCAAGAGAATATTCCATCGAATCCAAGCTGTACGGCAGCTCAGAAGGCATTGCTATTGATGATTTGATAGGAGCTGATGAGGTTACTGTTTTAGAGTCGAAAGGTCTTGAAAACACGTTCAAAAATTTCATCTTTGGTGTTATTACAAGTGGATTCTTTAAGTTTGCATTAGCGCATGAAGGCGGATATTTGGCAGATGATCAATACGAAACTGTTCTTGTATTGGAAGAAGCCAACGAAGTATTAACTGGAAATGATTGTGCAGGTACTGGCGGCGGACAAAATTTTGGCATGTCCGGACAATCCGAATTTGAACAGATTTTGGATCAGTCTGCCGGATATGGATTGTTTATTTTTGCAATCACGCAGAAAATAGCAGATATGCCATCTTCAGTTATTGCTAATAGCGGACTTGTATTTGCTGGGCGACTCAAACGGACAGATGATATTAATGTTGTCGTACGAACGGTTGGCCGTGAAGAACGCATTGACGATCGTGATCTGGTCAAATGGTTTCCAAGAAGTCCTACCGGATGGTTTGTTTGCCAAACCTCGAGAACGTTTGACTTTAAAGATGCGGAACCCATTCTTGTACAGATCAGCAGATTGAACATTAATCCACCATCTAATATCGAGCTTGATGAGATCCTGATTCAGAAAAAGGCGAAAACGATTATGTCAGCTTGATGTTTCCTATAGAAAAAGCAGAGATGGGGAATGCAACAAAACCTAAATATCCTGAGCAGTGATTCCTGTTCAGGATATTTTTTCACTTATTAAAATTTTTTTTACAATACTATAAGAGAAGGAGGAACCAACATGAATTCAAAAAACAGAAAAATCCTTATTATCCTTATTATCGCTATTTTGGTAGCGGCAGCAGGTGGTGTTTCGTTATACCTCTATTTGACACCACAAAAGACAACCGTATATGTCTTTAACTCGAATTACGAATCAGGTACGGCATTGACAGAAAAGATGCTTACTCCTATTCGTTGCGATTCCAAAATTGTTACGGCTGGTAAAACGGCAGATGTAAAATCAAGATTCATCACTGGATCAGAGTTGACAGAAGTGTTAAATTCCGGTGATCACCTTCGCATGGATGTGGCAGAAGGTATGCCATTGACACGTTCAGAACTTTTTGTGAATGGTGGATCAGACATTGAAAAAAATATTCATGCTGGAATGATAGCGGTAACAATTCCATTGGATTCTGTGACAGGGGCTGCCGATGGCATTAGGGAAGGGTCGCATATTAACATATATGCCACAGGTTATGATGATAGCGTAGGAACAACATTATTGTTTCAAAACATGAGCGTTATCGCCGTAGAACGAAGCGAAAAAGGAACATTAACATCAGCCACAATAGAAGTAGACGCAGAACAATCCTTAAAACTGATTAATGCACAGAATAATAGTACATTGAATCTGGCTGTTGTTGATAGTACCGATTATCAATATACGGATGAGGAAACACCTACATATAATCCAAACAAATAATACATATCAACTGCCCATTTGGGCAGTTGATACATTATAGAAAGGAGAAGCTACCTCTTAACAGGAGCTATTTACAGATGAAAATATTATTAATTGACCAGAATTATTCTTTCACAACGGATATTGAAAGTCGAATGATTTTGAGTGATGATTTTGAAACAGAAATCATTACGTTGAATAATGTCAATGAGACACAGGCAAAGCTTAAAATGTTTTCGCCGGATAGAATTGTATTGAATGCGGATATTCTGCAGTATTATCCAGATTGGGATTATAATATTCCTGTTACATGTTATGCCAGAAATGTAGATACATTAAAACTTGCTGCTGAAAAAGGAATCTCCTGTTATGGCATTGTAAAGTCGGCATCACAACTTATTGATGCTATCCATAATAATTCAGTTATCACAATTCAACCGGATAGAAGCAAAGTTGAAAATTCCCGCGAAAAAACACTTTCTACATCCAGAATGCCATCGGTAAATTCGGAAAGCTTTCGGGACAATCGTCCAGAACGTGTGCCTGACAATAGAAAAGATTCTATTGCCCAGAAAAAATCTGTATTATCTGATGATATCTATACTGGTGCAGTACAGTACGAAGAGGAAGATGAAGGCGAAGATATTATCGAATCAAGAGAACCTGCTCGTGTAAAACGCCCTTCTCAAGTTCAACATTCTGAACCAATAGCTCGGAATGCCGAAAATACCAGATATTATCAGGAAATACCGGCATCAAGGAAAACGCCTGTCATGGAAGACGATACAGATGATTCGAATCAGGAAGAGGATGATTATACACTTGACTTACGGAGCAGGATGGCGAAAGTTCGGGAACAGGAAAAAATTGCCGAACAGAAACGAAAAGAAGAAGAGAAGAAGAAACAGGAGTCAATGCTTGAAAAACAGATAAGTCAGGAAGTTGGAGATACCAAAAAACGTGCCAAAATAATTACTGTGTATTCCGCGAAAGGCGGCGTTGGAAAAACAACAATTTCTTGCGAATTGGCATCATACCTTGCGCTTACGGAGCATGGCCGCGATAAATTTAAGGTCTGCATTGTCGATTATAACATTGACTTTGGGGATGTTATGGGAACCTTGCTGTATGATCCAAATAAAGCGTGCATGACCTTATGGGCTGACGAAATTCGTGGGCAATTGGAACGCATGCCTGTAAACAAGCATGGCCGCCACACGAAAGAGCAGTTGAATTCGATTCAGTATTCTGCTACACAGATCGAACGATTTCTGCAGGAGAATGAAGCATCCGGACTGTATGCACTCCTGGCACCGACCTCGAATGAAGACAGTATGGATATTTCAGGTGAAGAACTTGAAATTATGCTGAATAACATTGTTGAAAACGGAGGCTTCGATTTTGTTATTTGCGATACGGGAAACAACACCCGAGATTCGTCTTATATGACGCTTCTCAAAGCAGATCAGGTATTTCTTGTACTTACGCAGAACTTCAATACCGCCAACTGCAATAATTCGCTGTTAAAAATGTTGGATGCCCTGCATTTTGATATGAATAAAATCGGCCTCATCATCAACAAAGTACAATCTAAAAAATCAGTAGGGTTGGGAACGGATGAGCTGGAAGAAACATTTATTAATCCGTTGACAAATAAGCCCTATCCATGCATTGCACTTATCAAAGATACAAATGATATTCGACGCGCGAGCAATAATGGAGAACCGCTTGTATATAGCCCTAATAACGATTTTACGAAAAGTATTGGAAAGATCGTATCCCAAATTGTTGATGAAGAGCATGCTCTTGAACAACCGGAAAAGAAAGGATTGTTTGCACGGTTGTTTGGAAAGCGAGGATAGATATGTCATTTTCACAGTCTTCTTCTCCGACACTGATGAAGGAACAGTATCAGAAAAAGGAGAATGAAAAACAACGCATTATTGAAAAAGTTGGATCTGAACATGTGCAGCCAACAAAAGAAGAACAGGACTATGCTACAGATGTTATTAAGATTATTTCTGAACAGTTTTCCGAGGATCTGATTACAAAAAACTTGGATGATCTGGATGCACCTATCAGGAGGGCAATCGCAGCCGAATGTGAAAAGCTGCAAGTTACCTTTGAAGTTCAGAAACGCATTGAAAAAACGGTCGGAATGATGGTTCTGGGCAATGGTCCTATTGAAGAATATCTGCAAGATCCCGAAGTTACAGAAATTGTTGTACAACGATATGACAATATAGTAGTCGAGCGTCATGGAAAAGTAGAACCAGTTCCGACTATTTTTAATAGCGAGGCTCACCTTCAGACCATCATCAAGCGAATTGTCCAAAAGGTAAATCGCCAGATAAATATTGGTCATCCAATTGTAGATGCACGGCTTCAGGACGGAAGCCGTGTAAATGCAACCATTCCACCGGTTTCCCCGGATGGCGCAACACTTACAATCCGTAAATTTTCACAATCTGCACTTACTGGGGCGGACTACGTAAGAATGGGATCTATGAATAGACAGATGCTGTACTTTTTGACACTCTGTGTGAAGGGAAGATTAAATATTTTTGTCTCTGGTGGTACTGGTACAGGAAAAACCACAATGCTGAATATGCTATCGTCTTATATTGCAGAAAATGATCTGATTATTACGATAGAAGATACCTTGGAATTAAAATTGCAGCAGAAAAATGTCCGAAGAATGGAGGTTCGGCTTTCAAGCACAAAGGATATGGAAATGGTTGACCAGAAATCGCTCGTTAAAGCTGCTTTGCGTCAACGTCCAGATCGGATTATTTTAGGTGAAGTACGTGATGAATCCATCATAGATCTGGTTTCTGCTATGTCAACTGGTCATGAAGGGAGTATGAGTACCATACATGCAAACAGCCCCAGAAACATGTGTGATGTGCGAATTCCGATCTTGTACTCCTACGATAAGAATGCAGATTTTTCCGAAAAATCTATAGCATTGCAAATTGCGGAAGCTGTTCAGATAATTGTACAGCTATCACGCTTTCCTGATGGCAGCAGGAAAATAACAGCAATAACAGAGGTTGATGGACTGGAAAACTCTGGAAAATTACGACTTAATGATATTTTTTTGTATGATCGACAGAAAAAAATCTTTCATGCAACTGGTAACGTTCCTAAGACTGCTATTAGGAAAATTAGGGACCATGGTATTTCCGTAGACGAAACCATTTTTCAGATTAATGTACCAAAGGAGGAAATTAAGGCGTGAGTCTTTCTATTGTTATCGCATTATTTTGCTCTTCCATTATGTTATTTTCGCTTTTTTTTATTGCGAAAGTTCACTGCTCGGAAAGTCGCGTCAATGTAGGTGATGATTTCATTACCGTATTCCTAAAAGATCGGGAACGCGTGATAAAAAAATCAGGTTCTCGGATGGCTATTAGTACATATTTGCTAATTTTGGGCATTTCGCCATTAGCGGTAGGCGCATTTGTATATTTCTTCTCTCAAAATGGCCTTTTTTCTATCTTAATGGCATTTATGGGATTTCTGATCCCGGACATTCTTCTTATGATAATTCGAAATAGCACACAGAAAAAATATGAGGAGCGTTATGCCAGAGCTTTAAACCAGATGGGATCTTCTCTAAGAGCGGGGTTAAGCATTGCAAGAGCAGTAGAAGATGTTGCTCAATGTAAATTTGTCCATCCGTCAATGCAAAAATGTTTTGCTAAGTTGTCAGCTGATCTCCAAATGGGGCTTCCTGTATCGGAAGCTTTTCAAAGAATGGCGGATGATTGTGGTAATGAAGATGCACAAGATGTTGCACTTGCAATTGCTGTACAAGATACAGTTGGTGGACACGAAGCAGATGTGGTGTTGTCCATTGCTAAAAACATTGAAGAAAGAATTATGATGCGCAGGGAAATTAAAAGTATTTTTGCTGCAACAAGTGCGATGGTTTGGATGTTTGATTTTATTGCACCTGGTACTATTTTGTACTTTTGCATTACCAGTCCATCCTATATTGACACTTATTTTCAAGACTCTATTCATATTTTGATGTTTGTGATAATCTTGTGTATGCCATTTGTAGGATCTATCATCAACCATAAAACACTTAAACGAGTACAGAAAGGGGTGTGATTTTATGGAATTTGATGCACTTTCTATTTCTATTTTACTGGGGATAGCTATTTTTCTTTTTATTATTTTTATATCAGCGATCTTCTATAATTTGGAACATAAAGGGACTCGTTATGCCAGCGAACACCCGGACGATTGGCTATTCCATGATTTTGACTCAAAAATGTATAGTGCAATTTACGGATATGAAAAGCCAGATACTGTAGCAAATAAATTTGGAATAAAAACGGAGAAATATTATCAGAGTTGCAGTTTAGTAAGAAAACAACCAGATATGAAGCGTATGGTAATGAGATATACATATGCAATTATTTTGCTTACGATTTGTGGAGTGTTATCTATTGTATCGTCCATGTACTTTATGCCTTGCGGGATTTTGGGATTTTTTATTCTAGTTGGCTATGAACAAATGACCCTAAATGCAAAGGCGGAATCTATGAAAGCTCAAATAGCAGATGAATTGCCACGATTTCTGGATCTGCTTCAAGCAGAACTGCAGATCGGAATGCCTATTGAAAATGCAATGCTGGTTATTTGTGAGAAATTTCCATCATTAATTTCAACAGAATTTCTGAGGGCGCTTAGTGAATCACAAATGGGAGCCTCCGGCTGGCAGCAGGCCATGGAAGATGTCGCAGCGCGATATGATGAAGAAACATTAAGTGATTTTGTTCTTAACGTTTCGACTTCTTATACCAAAGGTGTTTCGATTGCAGCAACCGTATCCCGAAAAGCGGAAGATATTAGGGAAACCCATGTACTGGCGGTTAAAGAAAGAGCTGGAAAGGTTACAAATACAATTTTACTGCCGATGGCTATTTTCCAGCTTATGCCGATGATCGTATTCTTAATAATTCCAATACTATCAGAATTAACAGGGACACTTTTTTGAAAGGAAGGAAATACATATGATAGCAGAAATACTACTCATTGTTTTAAGCGGTGTTGCAGCCGTATTTGATCTGGAATACAGAAAAATCCCTAACCTCGTAATTGCAACAGGCATTTTTTGCGGATTGTTTTTATGCCAGGAGCCAAAGACAATTTTAATCCGGTGTATTGGTATAGTATTTGTATTTCTTTTTGGAATGTTTCAGCTTATGGGTATGGGAGATCTCAAATTATGGATGGCAATTGTAGCATTTGTGGGATTTTCCCGTAGCTGTTTCATCATTGTTGGCGCAGCTATACTATTATTGGGATATGCATGGTTTTTTGTACCCGGTTCGAAGCAGACAATAAAATTAACCTTACGACAGTTGTCATTAAAAAATGTACAGGTATTTGAACAGAAGGAGTTTCCCTTTGCCCCGTTCATTTTTGCCTCGTGCGTATTATATGGTATTTTGAGGAGCCTTCACGTATGTTAAAACGATTTCGGAAGGGGGCGGGAGAGTTTATCGGCTACAGCATCTCAATCCTATTCCTTACGATTTTTTATATCATCATCCTAAACTCATTGATCCTTAATAATGCCGAAAACGTGATGGAAGAATGTATCTTGAGTGTCGGAAGGCAGGTTGTAATCTGCGACTCACTGGAACAGGCACAGGAGCGAGTGCAGGATGCTGCGGAATACTATCTGGAACGCGAAACTCGGGTCATTGATCATTCATCAATTCAGGCAACGGTCGATTATGCACCAGGCTATGAAAGTAAAGATCATGTCTGGAAAAAAGGAAAATTTATTCAAGTGACTGTAACTGCAGATGTGCATGGATTTACACAATGGTTTAAAAAGCCGAAAACAGTCCGCTGCATCATGATGATTGAAAACGGGGGTGAAAGTTCTTGAAGCTGAAGCGTTTACGACGAGGCAATGGGGTTTTTATCTATGGCTGCTTTATGCTGTTACTTATCTACGCTCTGGTCATTGGCGTTATTCAGACATATGCAATTCGTCAGATGGCATTGAAAGCTCAAAATGCAGTGGATTCCATCGCTGATGGGGTTGCAATATATATGATTCAGAATGATGGTGCGTCCTATCAGGAAGCATATACGCAAGCTGAGAAGCTTAAGAAATTATTGCAGTCCAAAACCAATATAGATATTGTCGATTTACAAATGGATGCAGATGCATTTGAAAAAAACAAAATCAGAGTGACATTATCTGTAGGACAGTGGTATTTACCTAGTTTGGCATCCATTCACTGGGATCAGGACAAGACAAAATATCAAATTCAAAAAACAGCGACAACAGAATTTATTTCTTCAAACAGCTATGGTACAGGTGCAACAGCGCAAGGAACAGCTATCGTGCAATTTGCATTACAATGGGTAGGAAATCCCTATGTTTGGGGAGGAAATTCACTTACGAATGGTATTGACTGTTCGCATTTTGTATGGCAGTGTCTTACGCATTGTGGAGTATACAATGGTCCATATGCGACATCAGGTGAGTGGAGATCTTTAGGTCAGCCTGTCGCAGATTTGGCGCACGCAAAAGCTGGCGATGTCTTATGTTATGCTGGACATGTCGCAATTTATGATGGAAATGGTATGATTGTGGAGGCGAAAAATGAAACAGCGGGAATAACACATGATCGAAGCGCAGATTGTCGCCCAATTCTTGCGATTCGAAGATTTACAACAGATTAGAGGAATAAGCGATGGAAAGATTACGATCAGGAAATGGAGAATTTCTCGCGGCTGCGTTTATGAGTGTGTTTATCACTTCGATGGTGATATTGATAATTGCAGTGATGCAGATCAATTTCTCAATGAATAATCTGTCAAAAGCCATAGTATCATCGTCCAGAGCTGTAGCGGTGTGTGCAACAAAGACAAATGCCGAAAAACTATCACTGGAAGTGGCGCAAGCGTCGATTGAAAATCAGAATATATCAGATATTAAGGTTGTACTTGAATATGCAGATTCAAATTGTAATAAATGGGTTACTGGAAATCAAGTTATTATAACCGTATCCGCTTACGTAAAAACAATGTCTCCGTTTTTGTCCGGTGAACGAAGCATTGTACATATGGTTACTATAGAAGATTCTGACGAATTAGTTGGAAATGGGAATGCCGAGAAAATATGGAACTATCTTCTGTCACATGGAATTACACCCGCAGGAGCAGCCGGTATACTTGGAAATATAGCGAATGAATCCAGTACAAACTTAGATCCTACCTTGTTAGAAGAACGGGCTGTTAGAAGAACAAGGATTACGGGGCAAATGTATACGCAAATGGTAGATTCCGGTGAAATATCAAGAGCAGAAGTTATTAGCAGCTCCAGATTTGGCCTTTATTCCGGTGGAAGATATGGATATGGAATTGTCCAGTTTACAGATCCAACAATTAAGGAATATTTGTGCCGTTATACAATAGATAAGGGAAAGAGCATTGGAGACTTAAAGGGGCAATTGGATTCGCTGATGGCGTATTTGCAGCAGTATGAGCCTGCATTGCTTAATACCCTAAAATCCATACAGGATGTGGAAGCCGCATCTACTGCCTTTTTGACACAATATGAAAAGCCAGCCAATATAGAGCGTGAAAAAGGTGAACGTGCTTCAGCTGCATTATTATATTATCAACAATTATTAAAGTAATTGAAGATGGACAAACAGATATCGTGTATCTAATAGAACAATTCACTTTTATGTAATTTACGAATTGCACCTTTGGAAAGAATACGCTATAATTATTTTGGTCGAGGAATGTGAATAGCCGCTGATAAAACGTATTAAATTGCTGCGCCAACAGCTTTTAATACGTTTTATTTTTTTGCGCATAATTCTTCTTATATAGTATTGAGAAAAAACTGGAGAAAGGATTCACGTACAAAAAAATCCAGTATAATTTTATTTTTTTCTTCTTTCACAATACTATAGACAGACATATAGATTGGAAAGGAGGCACTATCATGTTTAAAAAATATGTCAAACAGTTTCTTACAGATGAATCCGGAATGGAATTGTTGCAGCTTGCTATTGTTGTCGTAATCACAGTAGGATTAATCGGTGTAATGACGAAGTTGATGAACACGGTTCGTGAGAACATCAGTAAAGCCAATGATAATGCAAACACCGAGATGCAGGGCATCCTCAGAGATGCGAATTCTGATTCCTGATTTGGCACAACAAGACCATAGTTCCAGTAAAATCGCTGTGAGCTATGGTCTTATTTGGGAGGAATACTATATGCAGAGAAAAAAAATCCAAATATGGTTAGGAATATTGGCGATATGTACATCATTGGGGACACCTATATCAACCTATGCTGATACCCAAGATGTCACAACCAATGTTGGCGATAAAACGACCATAAAATCAGACGGAAGTGACAAAGAAACGACCAACGGTCAAGAGGATTCTTCAGATACAACATCTGGGGGTGATACAACTGTACATTACACAGAAGCGCAGTTGAAAGCAATGGACGCAAAAAAGAAATTGAATTATGAATTACGTTCAATTTTAACGGAGATCAGGAAAAATGCGGACGAAAACGGAATATTTCACAGTCCAAATTCGTCCATCAAGGATATTGGGTATTCTTATGGAACCGTTGATGTCAAGAAAGATCAAATTGATCAGATTTTGGATTATTTAAAAGACTTTGAGTCCGTTTTAAATAAGGATAATAATCGTCAGGATTTTGATGTTATTAGTTCTGTCACTAATCCGATTTTCGATAATATGCACATGCCAAAGAAGAGCTTTAGTGAACCTACAATAGAAGATGGCGGCGGGAAAATTGCGCTTATGGATAAAAATGGAGATTTATCCTTGATTGTCAGTGCGTCAGATGCGCCGTCAGATGGCTTATTAGCCACATATGAGAAAAGTCTACAGACAGATCAAGAAAATGGAAATAAAGGGCAAGATTCGGAATCTTCAAGCAATGCTGAAGATTCAACGGATAAGAATACAAATGGTCAGAACGGATCAGATAGTAATAAGGGAGACAATCAAAATAGCTCTTATCTTACAGGAAATAGTGCAGACGACATTCTGCTTCGGCAGGTTATGGATGCTATTGCAAAGAAAATGGGATTTTCATTTTCAGACGATCAATTTCTTACGAAACTGATTCAACAAGATGGTAGAAATTATTTGCTGATATTTCAGAATAAGAAAGATCCACCTTTTAAACTGATAGAAGGTTCTAGTCTAAACCAAAACTCGAACACAAATTCATCAAATAATAGTACCGGAACTTCAAATAATGGTAATAATAGTAGCGGTTCAGACAAGAATAGTTCCAACACTGGAAGCAATAGTTCTTCTTCTGACAATATTTCCTCCGTTACGCAGATTCCAGACTACAAAGATGGCTCTACTACGACAATGCCGGGAGTGCGTGATGACCTTGTAGATGGAGGCATGAATGCATTTTACACAATAACGGATACATATGAACTATTCTCCAGATTTTCTGGCAGCAATGCAATGAATAATTATTGTACCCTGGCCTATATCAAAGATATTCATGTTGACAGTATAAGAAAAAATGTTATATTGAAGACAAATTATAAGTCGAATGTCAGACGGTGGGTAGTGGAAAAGGATGGAGGATCTAAAGTGGTTGTTCAAACGGATGATCCAAAACATCAATTTGATTTTTCGACAATGAATCCAGGTGAATATACTGTTACAGCATATCAAAAAGTAACTTACACAGTTGGAACCAGTGTGAAATATGATATATGCGAATATCTCTTCGATCCAGTTACGAATGGTCTTATTTATTTCAACGAACAGACGGTCGAAAATGGAACAAATAAGTCCTTGAGTTTGGACACAGTTACAAAAACAGGTTATGTTGCCACTGGTGATGTATTTCGAATCCATGTCAACAATCTGGGAAAAGTGGAAACGGTCAGCCCGTCAACCAATAGAACTGAATGAGTAAACAGATTGCCCCCGTGAGAAAACGGGGGCTTTAATTTTGTGATGCAAAACTTCGAAACAGGGAAATGCATGTTTCCGGAAGGTTATCGGATATCGTTCCCTGCTCGTAAGCAATATTTAAAGAAAAAAGATGTGAGCCATCCCATATAAGGCATTCAACAAGCTGCATTTGCACAGAATCTACAACATACGTGGCTTTTGCAGTGGCTTTTGCATCAGAAGCCTGAAAGCTATTCATCATAAAATTTTGCTTGTCGCTTCCAATTAACTGTGCCATATCTGTTGCGGTCATAGAGGACAGACTGCTGTCATAATCCTGCATCGTTATTGTCATGGACGCATTGCTCGATTGATCCATTGTGACGATCGAATTAGATGATGTTCCTAAGACCCATGTGTCCGGGTATGCAAATTCAAATTGATCGGCTGATAAATACTGCAATGCATAGCCGTCTGGAATGGGATTTTCTGCGTTCCATGAAAAAGAATTCAGCATTTTTTCTATATAAGGAAGGATTTTTTCGTAAATTTCATCGTTAAATATGCAGGATAAGCGTATAATATGCTCCCTGTCCCAATAAACTTCTTCAATATAATCGTAAGTGCTATTCTTAAGATCTTGATACATCACTTCATAACTGGATGCGCTTTTTCGTGTGAAATTTTTAAAAGTTTTTCCATCTTGTGTGATTGACGCGGAGAGAGTATCTGCGGCAACGTTATTAATCGCGGGATCATACGCGAAAACCTCCATGCGTATCGTAGCTCCAGAAGGCTTGTGGATGTAAGATACAGTATCGTGGTCTATAACCTGTGTCCAATCTTTCGGAATGCTAATTGAAAAATGATATGTATTATCTGCGTAGATTTGCGTTTCGATATTGTCTTCTTCACTTGAGCTGTCAGAAAGCGTTTCCTGTTGGACGACATCTGTCGAAGTGTATACGGCCAGAGTATTGTTTTGCTTGTTTTGCCCAATGACTGCAGCAACAATAGATATGCCTAAAAAGGCGAAAAGAATTACCTTTCCATAGGTTTTGAAAAAGCCATTCTGCATAATCGTTCCTCCTCATGGCTAAATAGAGTGTATGTTTAAACGTTTTGTAAATACAAAATTCAATTTTTTAGCAGTTAAATTTTGACTTCTAAAATTGCTATTGTAATATTGTTATATTGTCATGTTTTAGTGTAATAATATATAATATATAAATTTTAACTACTAAAGTTGTTTTTTTAATTTTAAAAGTCGATTTTAGCAGTCAAAATTCGACTTCCATTCTGTTTCACTTCTTTTTCTCAAAAGCATAACTTTATCACGTTATATCATTAAAGCGAAGTTTGGATAGAAAGATACACGAATCTTAATCATCTGTTAGCAGTTAAAAGGAGCGATTCCATGTATCCCATGTTATATTGTCTCTGGTAGAAGTTGTTGAATTTATTGCTCTCATCAATGCAATCCTGAAGTTTATATTCTATTCCAGTAATAGCTGGCTGCTCTGTCTCTTCAGTACCAGACGAAGCAGTTTCTTTTGTGGAACAATCACTGTCGTTTAAAGTATGAACTGTAGTGTCTGCTATGGCATTATCCGTGTTGCTTCTTTTGGTATGTTTTTTCGAATGACGGCGGCGATAGGCATTATAATCATTTGCCCATCTGGAAATTATTTTGAGATTCATATATGTAGGTGGATATTTTTTTCGGATTTTTTCAATCTGGTATTTTATGACTTTTGCACCGTAGATATCTACCAGCATTTTGTAATCCTCCAACGGCAAAATATGACCATCGTTGCCAATTATAAGGTTTCCATCAAGAACAGGATATTCGTCAACTTTGGTGATATCCGAGTCCTGTTGTTTTACAGGTGTTTCTTTTTGAATTTTGGGGTTAGATGTTGTAGAAGAATACAATTTTGAAAAAGTTTCCATAAAGGTTTGAATAAAAGCTTGCATAAAATCTGCTTGAGGTCGTTGCAAAGACAAACAATTTTTCGTGGCGTTTGACACTTCTGTAAAGTTTTCTGAGTGAGAGCTTGCAGAATCCACTTCTATGTTTGCCTTTGAATTAGTCTCTGCCAATGTGGATGGTAAAATATCACCTTGGGGTTGAATCGGTTTCCCATCAGTGCCATAAACAGAAATTAAGGTTTCTTTTCTGCGTGCCACGAAACGTTCAATTAATCCTATATCTTGGAGGCTGCGAAGCGCTTTACCGGCAGTGCCTTCTGTGCAGTGTAATAGTTTGGCTGCGTCTTTTTGCGTGCATGATATGTATTCCTGACCTGTAAGGGCTTGTGTATACAAATGCGCATACAGCAATTTTGCATCGGAAGTTAATTCACAATACGGTGCTTTGAAATAAAATTCACTAGAAATAATAATTGTTTCCATAGATAAACCTCCTTAGTACCTTTAATTTTGAACCGAGAATGTGTCCGCAAGACAAACTCATAGTTATAGTATTGAAAAAAAAGTTGAAAAAAGAATTCTCATGTACGAAAAAATTATTTAGAAGCAAATTTACCATTCTACTAAGTGTACGGAGGTGATAGATATGGCAGATAATAAGATAGAGATCCTTACTTCAAATGCCAAACAAGTTATCAATGATTATGTGCTTGGTACAGATACCGATTTTCAGAAGGTTGAAAACGCAATTCAAGAGCTTGCAGAGAATGATATTTCTACGCTTAACTGGAATTCATTGGAAAACTATCCGGATAGATCGCATGATTACCAATTTTCATATAATAATTCAGACGGAACTATAAACATATGGGATACCGAATCTGAAAGCTATCTAAGTCCATCTGAATTTTTACTAAGTGAACACTCAGATCGTCAGATGGCATGTGATCAGTATGCCCAGCATCGTCTGCAGTTTCTTGAGAACGCACCTGAAGCATTAAGAGACTGTGTTTCTAACATATTTCAGACTTTAAAAGATTACCATTTGGACGTAACTATTTTGTCTGTACCTAATAAGACAGGCTCTTTGGACGGAAAGGATTTTTTCGCATTTGATGTGAGTGGAGGACGGGAACAGATTTTTCATAGCCAGACAGGTACATCGATCGGACTGAAAGAATTTCAGGAAACATTGGAACAACTGCAATTTTGGGATCATGAAGAGGATTCTACATCAGATGAGCGAATTAATCGTATTCTTGATGCAGCAGCAGATAATCCTGCGCGTCTGCGTATGGAAGTGAATTTCCTTTTTGATGATAAGATTCAGCCGAATGGAGTTGATTTTGATGAAAATGCATCAATTACATGGACAATTCGTGGAAATCATGAAACAGAGACATTTATTTTGACACGAGATCCTGATACGCATGAAATAACGGCATATGAAGCGAACCATGGAGTCTTGAATATCGAACAGTTACAAGAAGAAGTCTCCCGGATTGGCGTTGCAGATGTGTCGCTTTCCAATCGTGTTACTTCAGATGAATACACGCAGTTAGATCATATGCAGACTATGGAAAAAGCATCAGCCAAAGCAACTATATCGGCGGTAACAATGGAACGTGGTTTGCGCGGAATGGGATCGCTGACTTGGCATATGCATGGCACAAACGGGCAGGAAGATTTCTCCTTAGATGGAAATAGAGATGGATCTCCCATTATACGGGACAAAGCTGGAAAAGAATATGATATAGATTCTATGTATAATAAGCTGGAAGACATCGGATATTTTAAAACAGCAGATCCAGCTCCCGTCGATATGTACGCGCTGCCAGCAAGAGAAGAGTTACCGACTTACAATTCGTTATTTAATTTTTTCCCTCCAGAAGTTCGGAAGAATATGGATGCAGATGAAGTAAAAGAAATACGAGCGTCCAATCCTTATTATGGCATAGTGGATGGAATTGATATGACACGTAAGACAATTCCAATCCATGTGGATAATGCAACGATTCGAAACCTCTTGGGAGAATCCTATCAAGATGCCACTATAGATCGTATGTCCGTGTCTACTCAATACGGAAAGTATATCTCAATAGAAGGCGTAAAGTTCGGTATTACAGACCGTATTTATCTTGATGGCGACATCACGAAAAAGGATGGGGAAAAAGAACATATCAATGCTCAATATGCTATCCGGGCAGATGGTGTGTATGTGTATTCAATCGGTCAGGATCAGGTATCAAGTTCGCACAAAATCAGAATTGTTACTGGAAATGATGCTCCTGAGAAGATGGTTCCGTTTGATCGCCTAAGCTTATCACATCGAAAAAATTGGTTTGCAAATGATGTAAAGGCTAGGATAGAACGGTTAGAAAAAGGATCACCAGAGCGGCTGGACCAATTCAAACAAACGCCTATGTATAAAGGCTATGAAAATTATCAGAAAATACAGGAACTATTAGAGGAGTCAAAAACACTCGTGGATTCTGCAAAAGCAGATGGAGATAAGGCTATTGAAGAGTTATCTCCGGAAAAGCAGAAAGAATATGCTTTGGCCGTGCATGATTATCAGGAAGCAGTTTCTGCCGTTGAAAAAATTGTAGAAACAAAATTTGCAGCAGCGGTTAGAGATATTGTTAATAATGCGGTCGATGAAATAAAAGAGAGTGTTATGCTCGGCGGAAACATGGAGAAAAAATTTGATTTCTATCTGGATCAGAGAAATCAAACTATGGATATCCGTGATAAACTGACCGAATATCGAAACACAAAGCTAGATCGAATCCATGATTTTCAAGAGCGTTATACAAATCAAGGAAACAATATCATTGACAGTCTTGATTTTGGGCGTTTTGAAGATGCAGAAAAGGCAGTTGCAGCCTTTGGCGAATTGAGAGAAGAATACGCGGCATATAAAAAAGATTGCGCGGATGTGGAGAGAGTGCAGCCAACGATAGAAAGAGCTGAAAAATATCTTGACTTGTGCGATGCAATTATATCAAGTGCAACCAAACAGGATGCTTTTTCAAAAAGAGATATGGGACAATTTTTGGCGGATCATGGTCCGATGCAGACTTTGCGGGAATATTTATACTTTGAGGCTCGTTTCCCCATGGGATGTGATATGAGAGATTATGCTTCTGCATTGAAAGACTCTTTACGCGATGTGGACAAGCTGGAAGTACAAGAAAAGGTAGATGCTTATAACGAACGGCAGACAGATTCTGCGTATAAGCTTCATATTGGTGATGACGGTGGTATATATACCAGTTTTGGCTATCGTATCAGTTATGACTATCATGATACAACCAGAAATGTAATGCACTATTATACAGAGCGTGAAGACGGCAACACCTATATGCAGATTGATGCGCCAACATACTACTACAAAGAATCAGAAAACAAGATAACGACAGATGTCAGCAATGGACATATTCCCGTCTCTTCGAATGCCCCGCTAATTGGAAGAGAGGTCGGCGTTGATTATACCAATGCCTGGAATGCGCTGCGATATACACTTCCGGAGAGCGGGAATACTACAATGGCAGATATTTTAGAGTCTGTAAGAAGAGATTTTCTGGGAAGTAAATCAGCAAATCAATACGATTACATTCGTAAGGATATGGATGTTATTGGGCATCCGGTGGAACGTTATTGCCCGATAATTGACGATATACTAAAATCCGAAAAATCGTATACATTTGACGAAATCAAAGAAAAATTCATGGACTTAAAAGAAAACACCATGGATAAAGTTGAAAAAAATACACCAGAAAATTCCACGGCGGACTCCGAGAAGAGTGAATCTGGCATAGAAAAAAACAGACAGTATAATCTGATGACGCGGGCTGAGGTGAATTTGGAAGGTCAATTACATTTGACGCAAGAGAAAGTTGAAGCGTTAGAAGTTCAGGCAGAGAAAATAGCATCGTCCAAAGGAACAAGTATTGAAGTAGAAAAAGGAAATTTGATTCAGGAAACGTTCGAAAAAATAAAGCCGTATTTGTCCGGGCTAAAAGAATTGCAAGGGAAAATGGAGGGAATGCAGGATCGAATTGGAGATTCCCGTTTACTCCGAAGCAATACTTTTTACCAAGATTACAAAATGCAATATGATTTTTGTGCTAAAAAGGCACTTGACCTTGGTGCAGCCTATGGAAAGGATCAGGTTATTAAGAATTATATATCCAATAATGACTTAAGAATGGATCGGCAGGAGTATTATAAAACGAACTACTATACCAGTCTTGAGCAAAGAATTCTTTCGGGTGGACAAGAGGGGCCTGAAAAATATGAAACCGAAAACGGAAAGTCCTATACATATGGCACTAAATATGATCTTAGTGCTTGGGAAAAGGTAGGAAACTTTTTTGCATCTACGATATTTCGCCCGTATTTTCGCAATATTGAGAAAACGATTGATCGTGATCCTCATGCAAAAGTTGCTTACGAAACAGTCCCTGCAGTTGAAAAGCCCGAGGAAAATCCCGTTGATACTTCCTCAATGGTAAGCGGAGGAGCGCAGGGAGGCGTTACGACGGAGAATCAAGCTGCTGATGGTATGGACTCGAAAAATTCAGAAGAATCTGGAGCTTTAGCGGATGAAAAGAAAGCAGAAGAGGAGCAGCATATGGATTTAAAAGATGCGATTGAGCGTGAGAATCAGGACACAAAAGACGATGCTATGGTTGCGGAGCAGACCAGAATGGAAAGTCAGGATAACGATCAGGACAATATGACCGAGGCTGCAAATTCAAAGGATAATAGCGAATCCGTAGTGAACGGTGAAGAAGTTCATGAAATCCCGGAATCTGATGTATTGGAAACTGCTGAAATAAGCAGCGCGGATGAGGATGTGACAGCAGATTTCGAAATAAGTCAGTCAAGAGATGAGCCAGAATCTGATTCTGGTGCAATGCCAGAAAGCCTGGATGTTCAAGATAGACAGGAGGAACTGTTAATAGGGAGTGTTGGTGAAAATCATTCAGATAGTGATTCATTTTCAATGGCGGATGCTAAAAATGACACGTTTGAACCAACAACTGATGATGCAACATTAGAACGTGGGGAATCACAGGCGGAAAGCCCAACGATAGGATCTGAAAATGCAAATAGTTTCCATGAAGAGTACAAAGCACAATTTTCTGACTGTCTTAATGCGGCAAATGCATTAGATGATGTCCTTTCACAAGCAATAGAAGACGTTTTTTCAGATGAAAATCTTGGATATATGGATATTGTAAACGCAGCCGCGGATGCAATCACAGATCATTATAATTCAGATACGCCGTATTCCGAAGCTGCTGAATCGAGTGCAGATCTCGTATATGAGGTTACTGATTTGGACGGTAAGCCAATGGATAATATGGATACGATGGCTGAAAAATTACAGCAAAATGGACTTTCTGCAGAACATGTCGATCATTTATATGAGTTGGCAAGCGACCGATATGCATCTCCAGAAGAACCGTTTGAGCAACCAGATCCATATGAAGGCTTTATGGATCTGGATTCTGGTGTGACAGATTCAGTAGATAGGGTAGATATGTCGCAATCATCATCCGTAGATGCACAGCAGAAACTGGACTTTTATGAACCAAACCAGTTTTTAGATCAAATGAGCAATGATTTGGATTCCTATGTTCAGGCTATTGAGCATGCGGAAAATATAGGAACAGATGTTCCGGATACCGCGTTATCGGATATTGTTGGCTCCAGTTTTTCCGTAGATAGCCTGAAATCAGCAATTGATTTAATGGAAGCGGAAGTCAAAAGCACGGCGGATGATGATAGAGATGCCCAAGAGACTATGGATACAGATCCTGTTTTATCGGAAGATATCCCTGAAAGTTCCATAGAGCCAGAGGTGGATGATAGTTTGGATGCAGACGAGTGGAGGCGATATTTATGATGATTCAGATTCTCTTTGTACTTGTGTTTCTAGTGTTTTTCTTTATTGGCGCAGGAATCTCTATAAAAATAATTGCAGATGCGAAACGATTTAATATTCATTTTGAAAAATGTAGAATGGAAAAGCGAAAACAAAAAGAAAAGGGATACCGAAATAAGCGAGGATCAATACATAACCGTTTTACACGCCGGGAACCATATACTGATTTTATATGTATGACAGAAGGAAAGAATTCAGAAGCTCATGTGAAACATGCCCGTGAAAAAGAAGATTCTGCATATCATTATCCTAAAAAGGATGACTAAAATAGAACTGGGCCAGCATTGTCTGGTCCAGTTTTGTATCTAATTTTGAGAACAATTTTCAATACTATATATATCGGAATAGAAAGGAGGAACTGGTATGCAAAACATTAAGGTATCAAAAGATTGTTATATTCCAAAAGATAACATCAAATTATACATAGCATATGATAGTAATGCTGTGCGGAAAGATGTTCGTATCAAAAGAAAACAGGGGCTTATATACGACTATACAAATGGGAAAAAAACTATGTCGGTTATATATCTTAAAAACGGGGAGCTGGTATTAACCCCTGTTTCCGTAGATACATTGAATCAGCGAATGGAAAAGGAGTGATTGATTTGAATGATTTTTCAACTTTGATTGCGGCTGGCGCGGCAGGTCTTATGCTGGGAATTGTGTCTCCAGTGGCATACTTAAAAGTTCGAAGAAAAAAGAAAAAATATCAGTTCAAGTCAGAACCTGTTTCTAAGAAGATTACGGCGGACCGCAGGTATCTGAATGGCAGGCGTGATCACTCAACAGAGGAATACTAGAAAGGAGTTAAAATGCAGAAAAAAATTGCACGCAAAATAGCATCAATAACGGCAGTCAGTTTGGCTTCTGGACTAATAACTGTTCCGGCAGGGGCCAATGCGGATCTCACGCCAAATTTGCAGATTATGCAGAAGACAGAGATAATAAGCGACGAAGCGTTAGATCAATCATATCAATATGATTATCAATCAGATGGGAACGATCAAATATTTACGCAGGTCGAAACGTCGTGGGATAACGCTTTCGTGGCTAAGAAATTAGTCGTTGGAGATTGGAAAAACTACGATGGAGATGTCGTTGTTTCGATTCTTAAAGATGATGGAATGGAATATCAGCTTCAAACGACCGAAAACGCTCAAGTCGAACTTTCTGATTATGGAGAAATTTCAAGCATCAAATTGCAGCCGGCAGGTGAAATTGCAAATTCAGATGCTTCAATGTCAGGGATGGTAATTGATGGCGACATTGATATGTCACAAGCGTCTGATACTGTAGAATTAAAAGGGACTATTCGGGAATCAGAAGACGGGGAGAACTTCACATCAAAGGTAGACGAAACAGTCTCAGCAACGGTTTTGAAAACGAGTTATAAAATTGAAACACCAGTATGGAAAACAGAGCAGGACAAGCTTTCTTACGGTCAAACAGCCAAGGTGACATTGGATGGTTTGGCTGGAACCGGAACAGCAGAACTTTCCAGCTATGAATGTCAACTGATCATCCCAAAAGGAACAGAAATTGAGCAGATTGATCTTCCAGAATTTGAACATGCAACAAGTACACTATTTGTTGATGGGAAAGAATATACGGAAGGAATCATTACCTCTGATTCCAAAGTTCTGTTACAAATTTGTCTCGAAAAGGACAATAATAGTTTGATTGAAGACGACAATAGTCAAGATGAAGACAACAATAGTCCTGCATATGACTTCAAACAAACAAAAAGTTTGTCACTGTTATTAAAAAACATTCAACAGGATGCAAAAAGTGAGGATGTTTTGATCCAGGCATACGTAAAAGCGGTCTATGGTGATGATCAGGAAGTAAAAACAGAAGCCTCTCAAAAGATACAGCTTATTTGTGAATATCAGATGGAAAGTCCAAAAGTTTCCAGTTCAGCCACAATAATTCCTGGACAGGATGATGTACAACTTACATTTAATAATATGAATGCAACAGCGACAACATCTGTCACGGGTTATGTGGTAGATTTTTATATTCCATCTGATTTGACAGTGGAAACAATACGTGTCCCGGAATTTGTTGATTCAGAGGGAAACTCCGTAGAACGTTTGATTACAATTAATGGTCAACATCCCAGTATCTTGAACAAAACCATTTTTTTATACGATAAAATAGGTTCTTTTCAAATGGTCGTATATACAAAAGATGGCACGTTTTCGCAAAGCAGAGATATGGTAATCACTGCAAGCAATCAAACTTCTTCTGAAAAAGAGATTGAAATCAAAGCTGTTGCAAATGGATATTATGCAAATAATCTTGTCCAAACGGTAGAATCTAACATTCAAAAGTTGACCTTACAGAAGGTTGTTACCCCGCCGGCTCCAACACCAGAGCCGACAATTGAGCCAACGGTAACACCAGAGCCAGAGCCGGAACCAACACAGACTCCGACACAGGCTCCGGAACCTTCCCCAAACCCGACAACTACACCGATACCAACACCAACGATTACGCCGGAACCAACAACAGTACCAAGCGAAAGTGATTCTGTCAAAAAAGAGGCTGCAAACCTGAAGCCACTCACACCAAATGTATCAGTTTCAAATACAACATCGGGTGATACGTTAAAAGCTGAAAAGAAGCAGGAAACAAACGATATTGTGGATAAATTGCGTCCGACTGCTACTACTGCGGTACAGGAAACTGCAGTTACAGATGATTTTTCGAATAAGCAAACTTCTGAAAAGACTGAAAGTTCTTCTGACGCTGCAAGAGTTACAACAGCCCCGGCAGAAAAAATTGAAAAGACAAGCCCAGAGAAAGTAAAAGATGCTGTAGAAGAAACGGTAAATGAAAACAGAGGAATACAAGTATTATTAATATTACTTGTGATTATCGGCTGTGGAATTGCAGTTCTTATAGGCATGTTTTTACACTTTACTCGAAAGAAGAAACATCTTTTACATCTCGAAGAAAAAATGAATGACTCGAAAAATGTAAAAGGGGATTCTTAATATGCCAAAATATATATGTGGTGCGACATCAGACATTGGGGTTGGACGAGAGCAGCAGGAGGATTTTGTGCAATTCTGCGAGCTTGATGAGGAAACATTGTTGTGCATCGTTGCGGATGGAACAGGTTCTATGCCGCAGCGACCGCAACCAGCATCTATTGTTGCTATGGACATAATTGAAAACATCAAGGATTCGTTTGGGAAAAAACCGGATTTGCTAATAAAGTATCCGAAATTTTTCCTCGAAAAGGCTATGAATGATGCGAATCGGATTTTGGGAGCATTTCAAATGGGAAATGAAGAATTGTTTTCCGGTTATTCGGCAAGTGTAACATGCTGCTTGTTTTTGCCGGACCGCAAAATAGCAATTGGACATAGCGGTAATACCAGGCTGTATATTATCCGCAATGGAAAAGTCAATCTGATTACTCATGATCATACGCAAGCGTACGAACTATTACAGGAAGGGAAGATTGATAGCGAGACATATTATGTGCATGACGGAAGATTAAAGCTAACCAGTGGAATTGGAAAGATCATTAACCCGCGGATTGACACAATTTCCGGAAAATTGCAGGAGCAGGATTTGGTATTGATGACTACAGATGGAATCCATTATGCATTGCGCCCGGATGCAATGTCTGAGATCATCCTAAATTCGCCACCGGAGGGGACGGAAGCTACCAATGCACTTGTTAATGCAGCTAAAAATATTGTTAAATATCCTGACAATATGTCCGCAATGCTGATTTACATGCCATCTGGTTTTCTGTAAATGGATAGTAAAAGAAAAGCTCCCTACGCTTAAATTAGGGAGCTTTTCTCTACTATAGCTATCCATCAGAACATGTTTCTGACGTAAAGAAGTCATATGGCATTATTTTTGGTACTTTTTCATGATTTCCTGTAAATCTTTCGGGTCGAACGTTTCCAAAAGTTGTTGAGACATAATATGCATAATAATCAGAACCGTAAAGTAAAAGGAAATTTGGCCTGTGCGTTTTGATGCCGAACTTACAGAAGTGATGAAACGAGAAATTAACTTTTTGGCTGCCCGCACTTCACTTGGATTAAGCTGTATAGCCGTGTCCTTGAGATGAATGATCATATATTTCCTCCGTTATGTTCCACTATTCAAACTGTATTGGTACGAATAATACTCATAGAAAAAGTCGTTCTGCATTTCACTAGGAAGTGTATTATGAAGAAGTTCTACGGGATTTTCGTATAGATTACGAATAGGCTCTATTAACTTGTGTTCTTTGGCAAAATGGCAGAATTTGCGTTTGTCTGCGAAAAAACCATACAGTTCTTCCACTGAATGAAAGTTTCCAAAGTGATTTAACGCATAGGCAAGGCAAATTTCCAAATTGTATTCTGCGTCTCCAGATAAGAAAAAATTTTTGGGAAATTTTTTGAGTTTTCCCTGTAATACTTTTTCGTAGACAAACAAAACCTGTTTCCGTTTGGAGATACGAATCTGTTCTGGATACACAAAAGCAGCAAGGTAGAAAAGATCTGTCTCTGGATTGCATTCGGATGGAAAGTCGATTTGATGAACAATTCTGGTTAAATGCAACTGTTCGGCTATCTGAGGGGTTAAATAGTCACGGACTTGTTCAGGCGTCCATTCTAAAAGCTCTTCAAAGATGAAACGTAAAATTTGTTTTGCTGTAGTCTTTTCTCGCAAACGGGTTAGGGATAATTGAGAAAATTTTTGAGTATTCCCTAATAAAATGCCTTCATACTCAACAAAAAGTGCATAATTCATAGTTTATGAAACCTCCTTCGTTTTTTCCCTTCAACTTATAGTATTAGAAAACAAAAAACAAAAAACGAATTCACGTACGACAGAAAGGAAATTTGAGTAATGACGAAAAAGAAAATTATTTTATGTGTCACAATAATCGCATTAAGTATTTTGGGGATTTTTGCATTTAAAAGTTTTCAAAAATACCAGAAACAATATACTGGAAAACAATGGTATGAACGGCAAAGCGACTATATTAATGATTTATCTGTATATGCGGGTGAAATGGATGACATTTTTTCTCTCTATATTGCCGAAAGCATTTCTGAGGACGATTTCTTGAATCATGTTAGTTTGCTGCAAAATCAATTAAGCGTAATTCAGGTTAGCTATCAACAGGAAAAGGAAAATCATCCTGTAAGAACTGGATCTTATACATATAATCAGAAATATGCTTGTGAAGGTGTTGAGGAGACATTGACGCATCTTCAGGAGATCTTAGATATGGCTCGTGAAAATAGTGGAGATGTTACCACACTCGCGTACAAATATTTGGCGTTACACCAAAATATCATTGATTCCATGTCAAAATATACAGCAGCACAAACGGCCATTGCCGCCGGAAATCCCTAAATTGTTATGGGATTGATTTATGATACTATAATCGAAAAGTGTTAACCGCGGTATAGTAGTTTAGGAAAGGGGAAGATTTATGAAAAGTACGAGGATATTGCCTTCTGTATTAATTATTGCAACGGTGTTGCAAACATCTAATGTGTATGCACTTAACCAAGAAGCTTCTGCTAATGTATCAAGTGTGGATAGCACTGAAATAGCACGAACATTGCAGACGTTAAAGGCAGACTATATGGATACTATTGTGGATACGGATGATTTTCAGTCCATGTATCAACAGGTTCAGAATCAGATGGCTTCGACAGAACAGCTTGATCTTGCTGAGTATTATGCTCAAAATTATGAAATTACATTTCCAACCGAGAATCTATATGATTTATCGGATGTAGATATCGCAAGTGGCTATGATAGTTCGGCCACAAATGCGCAGTATATTTCTCTGGCTTCGCAATGCATGAATACGTATAGTGATTATGTGGATGCAAGCGGGCAATCCGGAAATAGCATGCAACTCTTTCAAAGTCAATTTGGAGATGTAACGAAAGAATTATCTTTATCAACGCCTACCTTGCCAGAAGGCTATGATATGTCACATCTGGTTAGTAGTGCAGCCTCCAATGTGAGCGATATCTATAAGGATGCTTTGTCAAGTTCTGGTGTTTCTAGTGTCAAAGACAGTATCAATACACAGTGGATTTTTCAAAAGGCGGCTTCTGGACCCGATGCGTATTCAATACAATCATATTCAAAATTGAGTAAAATGAATAGCGGCGGACAGGAAGCACAGAAAACCCAGAAAGATTTATTCGACAAGGCGACAGAAGCCAATCAGAACATTTATAACAATCTGAATACCGATTTGACTCAGAAAACCCAAAAAGAGCTATTAAAGATTGTAGATACCGATTCGTCGGTGTTGTTTGCCGGATCAGACAAACAGGCAGCTAAAAATCAGCTAAAACAAATCAAGCAGGCTACCAATGCCAGCGGTAAGATTACACGAAAAGTCAATGCGATTACAGATGCGGCATCTGATTCTTGGAATAGACTAAAAAATAATGTAACTGCAAAATCCGAAGACGAGATAAAAGAAGCACTGCAATCAAATGTAGAAGCAAACAAAAAAGATAAGTGGGGACTTTGTGGAAAGAAATCCATCACGGGTTTTATTAATTAAGGAAAAGCGCTAACAGTCGATTTGATTGTTAGTGCTTTTTTTTCGTACGTGAAAATTGGAATTTGATAAATTTTGTAATTCTAAATTAAGGAAATAGCTATTTTCCTTTGAATTTCTCATTCTAATAGGGAGGTGTAAAATGTCAAAAATTGTTTGCACGTATGAAGATTACGATAAAATGTGCGAAAAATTTCGAATCATGAGGTTTCAAGCAGAAGATTACGCTCCGACTTTGTGGGATTTTTCAGAATACATTGAAAAAAATCCAGCAAAATATATTGATTTTCTGATCTGGATCGATGTTACTGGCATCACAACAGAAGAAAATAAAGAAGCTCGGAAAATGGTTCGTAAATTTTTATGTGAAAATTTGGTTTTGGTTGATTCTTTGGAAACGGAGGAAACAAAATGATTGCGATTTATGCAGAAAAACCAGATATGGGTACTAAAATCGCGGCGGCATTATTCGGGATTCCGTTGGAAAATGGTGTAGTGGTAACATTCAGCCAATTGGAAAAATACGAACGTCAGATCAAGGCCCGACGGACTAAAAATGGATATTTTAAAATCCGCTATCAGGGGCAGGAAGCTTATGTTACTTGGGGATATGGGCATATGTGTACGCTCAAGGAACTTCCGGACATTGATATACGGTATCAGAATTGGAAAAATATTCCATTACCATATATTCCAGACCATTATGAGCTTAAATTGCTTGGCAACAATACGAAACAGTACAACGTCATAAAAAACATCTTCAATAAAGCAAATCATATTATCTGTGCGACAGATAGTGATCGTGAAGGTGATTTGATTATGGATTATTTGTATCGCTATATGCAGTGTAATACTCCATACTCGCGGGCTATCTTTCATGAACAGTCCCAGGAATCTTTTCAAAAGGCTTTTTTACCTGAAAATCTGGTTAGCAGTACAGATCGGTTATCTGTTATTGAGTCCGGAAGAGCGCGTTCAACAGGAGATTTCATCGTTGGAATGAATCTTACAGTCGCCTGTACACTTAAATATCCGAACAATGGGGTACTGTCAATTGGGCGTGTACAAACAGCGGTCCTGAATATGATTGTGCAACGGGAAAATGAGATACATGATTTTAAGCCAACCCCTTATTTTGTCCTTCAGGGAAAATTTGCGACACAAAAGGGAATCCAATATATCGGAACCCATGTATCACAAAAAATTCCAAACGCTCAGGAAGCACATGAATTATTAAGTAAGCTGCAGAATGGATCACATGTTGGTGTGATATCCAATCTGCACACGGAGCAGATCAAAAAGAAAAAGCCATATTTGTACGATCTGTCCACACTGCAGATGGATGCCAATAAAAAATATGGATTTTCACTGTCTAAGACACTTTCGTTGGCACAGAAGTTGTATGAAAACGGATATATAACATATCCACGTACAGATTCCGTCTATCTGCCAGATGATATGGGGGAAGAAATGCAGCGGACCATCGACCATTTGATGTCTCTTACAGTGTATTCTGAGTACAACACTGGAAGAAGAGTAGATCCCTTAGACAGACATTATTTCGATAGTCATAAAGTTTCCAGCCATTATGCTATTGTACCAACCCCCAAAGCGGGAATGCCTACTGGTGATGAAGGAAAACTATATGACTTAATTGCGAGGTCTGTAATCTGCATGCTGTTCCCGGATGCGGTATTTAACAAAACAAAATTTCAGACAGTTGTTGAGAATGAAGTATTTGAAACAACAGGAATGACGTTGGTGTCGGCAGGCTTTTTAGCTGTTCTTGGTGTTCCAAAAGATAAAATTATCCCAAATGTTAAGAATGGTGAGATAGTTACCGCTGATTTCGAAGCGTTAAAAAAAGAAACGGAACCGCCTAAACGTTATACAGACGCAACTCTGCTGAACGCAATGATCAATTGCGGAAAAACATTAGAGGATGAAGAGCTGCGTAGGCTCATGGCTGGGAAGCCCGGGGAACGTCCGCTAGGATTAGGAAGACCTTCCTCACAGGCATCTATCGTCCAGACGCTGGAAGATAGACAATACATAGAAAAGAAAGGCAAGACAATCATTCCAACTACAAAAGGAATAAATTTGATTGCATGTTTTCCTGTTCAAGAACTAAAATCGGCCGTTATGACAGCGCAATGGGAAAAACGGCTTGATGATATAGAAAATGGAATGGATTCTTATGAATCTTTCCTCAGTGACTTACAAGCATCTGTTCGAAACTGGACAAATCAAGTTATAACAGCCCCTATAAATCCTATTTTAGGCGCTGGGAAAGAAGGAAAAATGACAGATTACACATGCCCTATATGCGGTAAGAAAATGGAAGAATATTTGAATATGTATGGCTGCTCCGGCCATAAAGAAAAAACTTGTGATTTTAAAGTTCCCAAAAAGGTTTGCGGAGTAACATTAAAAACCGCAGATCTGGAACTTTTATTCAAGGAGGGACAGACACAGACAATCAGAGGATTTGTGTCAAAAGAAAAGAAAAAATTTAATGCACGGCTGATCGTTGATCGTGAATCCGGAAAGGTAAAATTCTACTTCCCGCCGGCAGAAGAAACTGAATTAATTTGCCCATTCTGCAACAAGTCGTTGAAAAAGTATGATTGGGGATATGCTTGCCCAGATCGTTCCGGATGCGGCTTTCATTTAGGAACAAACGTTTGTAAACACGAGCTGACAGAAGATGAGGTTCGTCAGATCCTTGTTGATGGCCGAACGGCTAATTATATTTCTTTTGTGTCGAAAAAAGGAAATAAATTCCGTGCAGCAATTGTACTGGACAGGGATAGCAAGCAGACAAAATTTGAAACGGAAGAGTGGTAAGAAATTATGGAAACGAAGGAAAATATGGTAATCACCTCAAGATTGCAGAAGATCTATGAAGAACAGTCTTCTTTTGAACAGTTTAGGAAAAGCTGTATCAAAGAGGGAATTGATGAAAAACAGGCCGAGGTTATTTACTTTAAGTTTGTGGAGCAGGAAAATGCTTCTTCTGATGATACTTTATTAGAGGACGATTTTGATTTAGATTGCACTGATTCTGTTAAGATGTACCTGAACGAACTTGGAAATGATCCTCTTTTGAGTCTGGAAGAAGAGCAAGAACTTTTTAAAAGGTATGAGGCCGGAGACGCTGAGGCAAGGGATAGGATTATTCGTTTTAATTTACGTCTGGTCATAAGTGTTGCTAAACGCTATGTTGGAGGTTCGAATCTTTCCATTATGGATCTAATTCAAGAAGGAAATATGGGACTCATGAATGCGGTCACCCGCTTTGATTACAGGAAGGGATATAAGTTTTCCACTTATGCGACTTGGTGGATTCGACAGGCGATTACACGGTCTATCTGTAATGACAGTCGTACAATTCGTATTCCGGTCCATCTCTTTGATAAATTTAATCAAGCTCGCAGGATGGAAATTAAATTGAGACAGGAACTGCAGCGAGATCCAAAAGAGAGCGAAATTGCAAAAGCTCTTGGAATTTCTGAAGAGGCCTTAGCTGCGTTAAGAAATTATCAGCAACAGCCGGCATCCTTGGATTTACCAATTGGTGAGGAGGAAGATACTTCGATCGGAGATTTTGTCCCGGCTACAAATATGCAGTCAAATCCTGAAAAATCCGCTGTCTATTCATCGTTGTGTGATGCATTGGAAAAAGCAATGGATAGTTTAACAGAGCGTGAGAGAGCCGTGTTGGAAATGCGATATGGTCTTAACGGCGAAAAGCCACAGACATTAGAGGAAATTGGCTCGAAAATGAACGTCACCAGAGAACGAATCCGTCAGATCGAGGCAAAAGCCCTCATGAAAATGCGTTCTCCGCGAAGAAAAGCATTGTTAAGAGATTATTTATAATGGATATCCAAATAAGCGAGACTGTAAAAGGTTTCGCTTATTTTTTTTCGCCTTTCTAATTCTATGAATATCAGATCAAATAAACGATGAAAGGAGTATCGAAACCTATAAGATCTGAAATACATTTTGTCAAAGAGAGGACGACTTTAATGAAAAAATTCAATGAAAAATTTAATGAAACATTGGATACTTTAGGAGAAATTGGATATTGGTTAGGTGTACGGTTCGAAAGATACATCGAAGAAAACAAGGATGATATTTTGGAATTATTAGGGATCTTGGGTGCGTTTTTCGTTATGTGGTGGATTACCGTAGCTATTGAGGCGGATAAGATCTTTAAAGCTATCTTGATCATGGTGATCGGTTACTCAATTGTGATGCTTTACGAAAAATGTATTCATGAATGATTGGAGGAATTTTATGGATTGTTACAATTTTTCAAAAGGAAGTTTTTATTTCAATCTGTTTCAGGATTTTAACAAATTTTTTCGTGAAATGTATACTTCCGAAGATTCAAATGCTTCATTCTCCCAATATTCAGAGAAGTTTATCCAGTTCTACCCGGGAGACTTCTCCTTTGATCTGTTATTTGCACTTGGGCGAGTAACGGAGCAGAAAACATGGAAGACAATTAGCCTGGAACAGTATGTTGACTTTTTTAAGGAATATTATGTTTTATTCCGGAACATGCTTGGACGGGTACTCACGAGCTGCCAATCCAGTGAATCGTTTTGTAAGATGGCATATGATGGCTTGGAAGCTTTGTGGCAGAAGTATCGTGGAATCCAAACAGAAAAATGGCAATTTGGCGTAGATATGCTTGCTGCTGCTACATTTGAATTTGATCGTGCATGTAGGCGTATATGCGCTTAGAAAATCTTTGAGGAGGATTTGCCACCAGATGGCTACGCTGGGAATGATGTTTGCATGGAAGCAAAACGCAATTAAGTGAAATACATGACAGCCTGGGAAATCTCCCAGGTTGTTTTTTTTGCCTTTGATTATAGTCCTACTAAAAACTATAGTCTAAAATAATACAATAGTCTTATATTAGACCATTTTTTTGAATTTAGAACTGAAGCAAGAATTTGCTTTATCTATAGACGTTTTTGAAAGACCTTGTTTATTAGGGATAATATAGGACTCCCTCTAAATATGCCAAAAAAATAAGAAAAATCCAGTAAAAATAGCCTAAAAAAATATATTATCCTACCACTTTCCAACACGAAAGCATTATTTAGCGACCTCTGGCCTATATTTTTCCCTAATTTTGTTACCTGGGATTATCTGCGGACCGTAAAAGGTCATTTTTGAGATCTGGTACATGAAATTCATTAGCAAATTTCAAATAATTATCTGCTTTATTGTCCCAAGTGATTCAATTATCGTCCCTTACGATACAATAATAGTCTTATCTTGTACTATAAAACAATAAGATGATTGTAGTTCCGTTGTAGCCGCGGTATAATAAAGAACAGTTTGGGTTATCCGAGATATCCCAATTTTTTCATATACGTGAAAACGCAATAGAAATCTTTTTTGGAATACCATATATAACCGAAATACATCCTTAAGAAAAGAAAGGAGATCTTTTTATGAGAAAACGAACGCAAATGTCCTTATTGGTTATGACAGGATTATTGAGTACCGGATTGGGAGGATGCGGGACTCCGAAAACGCAGACTGCTCCAGAAACAGGTAATTCTGAATCCCAGAGTGTTTCCAGTTCTTCCATTGTAAAAGAAAGCCATTCCGTTGTGGATTCCTCTGAAGATATTATCACTGAGGATAATTATACTGAGGAAGATATCAAAGATGCAGTATCTGGAATTCATGATCTGTATATTTTACAAAGCGCTGATTCTCCAAACCTGCTGCATGGAATTTGTTATGATAAGGATATTGTAAATTCCATTTCTGCCAGTGGTTCAGGGATTGATTTAGAAAAAGTTGGGGAATATGAAGTAAAATATGAAGTAGAGATAAATGCAAAGAAGCTGGCTGAATATTTGTCCTCAAAAGAAAACCCGAAGGCAACCCCGGGAGGAGCCAAATATACCACCAATACAAACCCTGTTATTACCATTACCCAGAAAGTATCTGTTGTTTCCGAAACAGAAGCCGAAAAGCTGGCTGATAAAGATACGGTAGTAATTGGGTCCAAAGATGAGATCTGCAAAAAGAGCGATGGAACTGAGGTTGAAGAAAAGACAGAAATTCCGGAGTCCTGTAAAAAAAAGGGAACTACATCAGTTTCGGCTGATTCGGGAAAAGAAGTTTCAAATACGGTAACAACCTCTGACAAAAAACAGGAATCAAATACTTCCGAAAAGAAAGAAGATACAAAGAAAGCATCGCCTACACCTACGGATAAGCCAAAGGAAGAAGCCCAAAAGGATACGGAGTCCCAAAAGAATACCAGCGCAAGCACTAAAACGACCCCGACTCCGACCAAGAGTGTCCCGAAATCTTCTTCAACATCAACGCCTGCTCCAACCAAGAAGCCAAGTACCCCGGCAACGACTGCTGCTCCAACTAAGGCTCCAACCGCCACACCTGCTCCAACTAAGGCTCCTCATGAACATAATTGGGTTGAGCAGTATACGACCGTAAACATCCCAGCGAAAACCCATACCGTCCATCACGATGCAGTATATCAGACAATCCACCATGACGCGGTTACCCATGAGGAACCAATTTATGAATACCATCAGGTATGCAATGTATGTGGGGAAGATTTTGGATATGGTCCAGATGCAATCGAAGCTGTAGGTGATCATTCGGCTGTTACGGATCATAGCTATAGTTCACAAAAAGTTTGTGTTGGAAGCACAACGGTTACGGATCAGGACGCATATGATGAACAGAGATTGGTTAGCGAAGCATATGACGAAACAATTGTAGACGAGCAAGCCAGAACTGAGCAAAGATTGACTGGCTATAAGTGCAGTGGTTGCGGAGCTACTAAAAATTGATATTTCTAGTCGCTGACTTGTCCTTTCCCCCTCTTTGAGGAATAAAGCGCCCAAAGATGTTCGAATAGCTCATTTGCTTCCTTTCGGTTTGGAGCAGATGCCTTCTTTTGGCTGACTGATGATTTGATATTCTCTGCCGCTTCGAATTCATGCTTCGTGTCATCCGGGCCAGATGCACAACAATTATTTTTTACACTGTTTTTGTTTGATCTGTTTTTGTTAGTATACTTGTTTCCCGCAATCGAAAAAGTCGATTCCTCATTTTTGGTAAACGGAAAATCCGTTATTACTACCTCGTGAATTACTTTATAGTGTTGAAAAGGATCATGGAAATTTCATGGTCCTTTCTTTCTATTCTGCGCTTCCAGATCGTCTACCACTTGCCTACCATATGTCTCCGCATCATTTGATCCTCTATATTTCCCTCTTCTTTCGCATTCGTTGCGTACAGCATATAGCAAAAATCAACCCGCCGAAGCACTTTTGAAAAAACGATCAAAAAAAATAGTTGGATTTACAATACTATATACAGGGACAAATAAATATCCCTTATTCGACTCCGGATTCGTCACCCGGGTTGGATAAAAAAATATAGAAAAGGAGATTGCGTGATGATGAAGAAAATGAAGGACTATCTTCGGAAAGTCACTGCCGGATTACTGCTGGTAGCAATGAGTAGCGGTTCGGTTGGCGTAAATACCGTCAGCGCCGCAACAGATGATGACAACGATCCATCCACAACTACGGATATTATTCCGGAAGCAGTGGAACGTGGTACATTATCAATCCAGATTGATAATGCCGGCGGAAGTATTGTAGTCACAACACAGAGTAGTGATGGAAAAGAAAATACGCAGACAATCCGAAAAGAGAACGACAAAACAACAATTACCGATGCAAACGGCAATGTGACGACTGCAGAACCGGAAAATAGTTATGATCTTGTCCTTGAAGCCGATAAAGGTACTGTTGTTAAAACCAAAGTCACGAGCGATGACGGAAATTATATCGCAACGTATCGAGTAACTACAGATGCAGGAGCAGATGATGTTGATCTGCCGGAAAAAACACAGGAGTATTCAAATGATATTGCTGTGGAAGGAGACAAGATTCTTGAAATCGCATTCCAGAGGAGTGCGGATAATGAATCTGCGTCGAATGCGGCAGGCGAAGTAACATCGAATCCTTCGGAAAATGCAGCAGAGACAACGGATACGGTTGATAATTCAATTTTATCCACCGACCCAGGTGCCGACGAGCCTGCGGCTGGTCCAGAAGCCTATAAACTTCCGGATGTATCCGAAATTGCACTGTTTGATCTGTCAAGATCCAGAGCTGAAAGCAAAGAAGTAACAATCAGCACAATGGGATTTGCACATTACGGTGGTAGATCGGTTCCGATTTTTATCATCGATAATAAGAGAGCTTTCTGTATGCAGCAGGAAAAACATACGCCGGATCATAATGGATATACCAACTCCGGTGTTGCTAATCCATTTGATAACAACCTTGCCCGTACAGTTCTCTACTATGGAGAGAGCGGTCAGGGATTCAGCAAAGGTCCTCTTGCTGGTATGGGACAGGAAGAAGCCATTATTCGAACTACATTTGCGCTGAACTATGCGTACAATGGAAATGAGCAGCTGTCTGGCGAAGAGGGAAAACAGAATGGTATTGATCTTGCAAAGCCTATTCTCGATTTTGCAAAAGCACATTTGATCGAAAGTACGGAAGTTGCGTTCAGTAAAACAAAGGCTACTGCTTATATCGATTCTACCGATGGTAAACAGCGTACACCGGATATTACTCTGAATGCGAATGATATGAACAGCGTAACAATGAAAATTCCGCAGGGTGTATACATCCATCTGTATTCTCCCGACAGAGAGTACACGAATCAGAATGTTACCATCAATGGTGGACAGAAATTTTTCTTGTTTGCGAAGGCCGGCACGAATCCGGGAAAAACCTATTCCACCGGAGAGCTTGGCGCATCCATGAATGATTCTCAGGCAATGATCGTTGATACTGGAGATGACTCCGTACAGCATACAACCTATATCCAGATGTTCCCGAATACTTCCTCTACATCGCTGACTGTAACATGGCTGCAGCAGGGCGAAGCAAAGGTAATCAAAAAATCTGCCAATGAATCCCTGACGAATGGTAATAGCTGCTATTCCTTAGAGGGTGCTGAATTTGCACTGATCGATTCAAATGGAAAACAGGTGGCAACAGCAAAAACAAATGCAAAAGGTGTTGCCGATTTTGGCAAGGTTGATGCTGGAACATACAAAGTCAAAGAAATTTCTGCTCCAGAGGGCTTTGAACTTAATACAGAAATGCCTTCTATTAAAGTAGAACCAGAAAAGACAGCAGAAGTTACCATGACAGATGAACCGTTAAATGACCCAGCAGTTATTACGATCAATAAAGTCGATTCTGAAGGAAATAAGGATACTTCTAAAGATCTTTCCGGTACAGAGTTTACAGTAAAATATTACAATAAGATCTATGAAAAAGAGTCTGATCTTCCTGAAAAAGCGACCAAAACATGGGTTATCAAAGCCATCAAGAGAACGGTTGGAGGCAAAGACATTTACCGCGCGCAGTTAAGTGAAACATGCAAAGTAAAAGGCGATGACTTCTATCTCGATGCCAATGGCAGCCCAATTTTACCGTTAGGAACAATTACTATTGAAGAAACCAGTGCTGTCAAAGGCTACAACAAAGACAATAATTTCACCAATGGCGATGTTTCGGTAAAAGGTAAATTTTTCGGTACTATTCAGAAAAAAGGTGATGCAGTTGTACTGCATTATGGTGATACCGTGATTGCAGAGGATGGATTTACTGCTTCGGATAACATCATTCGTGGAGATCTTCATTTCTATAAGATCGATGATGATGGAAGTGCAATGGCAAACATTCCATTCCTGATCACCAATAATGAAACCAAGGAATCCCACGTTGTCCTTTCCAATAAGGATGGTGTTGTAGATACCTCAGAAATCGCACATACAACCAATACCAATGGCCTTGATAAATATCAGGACGGAAAGAAGATTACCGATGAATCGAAACTTTCCGGCCAGTATGGAACATGGTTTGGTGATGGAACCGTAAATAAAGACCGTGGCGCACTGCAGTATGGAACTTATTCCATCCGTGAGCTTGCCTGCAAGGGAAATTATGGAAAAGATCTGATCGAGACTACAGTAACCGTAGATTCCGAGAAGACCAATGTAAGCTTAAACCCGCAGGTCAACCATACAATTGTCCTTAAAACAACCGCAAAAGACACAACCACAGGAACCCACAGTGTCCCAGTTGGTGAAAAGGCTACCGTAGTTGATACAGTTAAATACAGTGGTCTGAAGGTTGGACGTACTTATACGTTAAAAGGACAGCTGGTCAGAAAAGATGACAGAAGCGTAATTGCCACCGGAGAGCAGACTTTTACTGCTGAAAAATCAAGTGGCACTGTGAATATCACCTTCAGCTTTGAGAGTTCGAAACTGAAAGGAAAATCTCTGGTTGCGTTTGAGCATCTGTATTGGGATGGCATTGAAGTCCAGGCCCATGAAGATATCAACGATACCGACCAGACCGTTACGATTCCGAGTCTGAAAACTGTTGCCAAGGATGATGCAACGGCCGATCAGAGTGGTGTACGCAGCAAAAATGACAAGATTACCGATACTGTTTCCTATACAGGATTAGCCTATGACAAGGAATATGTTGTAAGAGGAACGCTTGTAAATCAGTCCACCGGAAAAGCATTAACCGGAGCAGATGGAAAAGCAATTACTGCGTCTAAGAACTTCCACGTACACAGCAAGGAAGGATCTGGTTCTGTCGATGTTACTTTCAACTGGGATTCATCTGACTTTGAGGGAACCGCGGTTATCACACAGACAATGTACCTTGTCAATGACGATAAGAGCGAAACCAAAGTAGCAGAAGCAACCGATCTGTCTGATGCAAACGAAATGGTATATTATCCGTCCATCCGCACGAATGCAGCAGATAGTCAAACAAAGGACCATGTAGGACTTGTTGGACAGACTACGATCATTGATCATGTAACATATAAAAATCTGATCCCAGGCAAAGAGTATACGGTTTCCGGAAAACTCATGGATAAAGACACCGGAAAGGCGTTACTCGTAAACGGAAAAGAAATCACAGCAACAACAACCTTCAAGCCAACCGCCAAAGACGGTACGGTAGATCTGACCTATAAGCTGGATGCTTCTGTGCTGGAAGATAAAACGGTAGTTGTTTTTGAAGATCTGATTCACAATAAGATCAATGTAACATCCCATGCGGATATTAATGATGAGGAACAGTCTGTTCATTATCCTAAAGTCCGCACCACTGCAAAGGATCACAGCACAAAAGATGATGTAGGAACCTCATCCAAAGAAGCACGCCTTGTTGATACTGTATCTTACAGCAATTTGATTGTTGGACAGAAGTACACGATCAAAGGTACCTTGATGGATAAAGAAACCGGAAAAGCCATTGAGCAGAATGGAAAGGCCGTAACAGCCGAAACAAGTTTTACAGCTACGGCAGCCCAAGGAAGCGTTGATCTTACATTTGTATATGACAGCAGCGTGCTGGAAGGAAAAACAACGGTTGCGTATGAAAAACTGTATCATAATGAAAAAGATGTTGCTCGTCACGAGGATATCAATGATGCAGGCCAGACTGTACAGATTCCGAAGATTCAGACAACAGCTACAAGTGTTGAAACTGGAGATCAGGTAGGAACTATCGGTAAAGAAGTACAGATTACCGATGTTGTATCCTATAAAAATCTGGTAGTAGGTAAAGAATACACCATTTCTGGAAAAGCAATGATTAAACCATCTGGATCGGAGCAGGCAGTTCCTGCAAAAGACAAAGATGGCAAAGATGTTGTTCAGAGTGTTACCTTTAAGGCAACAAAAGCGAACGGCGAAGTATCCTTAACCTTTACCTTAGATTCAAGTAATCTGAAAAACCGCACAGTTGTTATCTTTGAAGAGCTGCTCCATAACGGAGTCACCGTTACCACACACGCAGATATCAACGATGATAAGCAGAGCGTTTACTTCCCAGAGATCCGTACGAACGCAGTCGATAAACAGACGAACGATGGTGTCGGAACCGTCGGAAAGACAACGATTATCGACCACGTATCCTACAAGAATCTGGTAGTAGGAAAGCGTTATACCATTTCCGGCGTACTTATGGATAAAGACACCGGCAAACCGCTTGTTGCGAGCGGCAAACAAATCGCAGCGTCTGCAGAATTTGTGGCAGAGACAAAAGATGGAACGATTGACCTTGTATACAAGCTGGATGCTTCTGATTTAGCTGGGGCAACTACCGTTGTATATGAGAATCTGTACCATAACAAGAAAAATGTAACATCCCATGCGGATATTAACGATGAAGAGCAGACAATCCACTATCCGAAGATCGGTACGACTGCTTCTGATGGTTCTACCAAGGATCACGTTGGAACATCCGCAAAAGATGGCCGTTTTGTGGATACGGTTAAATACGAAAACCTTATTATCGGAAAGAGCTATACCGTAAAAGGTACTCTGATGGATAAGGATACCGGAAAAGCCATTACCCAGAATGGAAAAGAAATCACCTCAGAAATGACCTTTACAGCAACCAAAACTTCGGGAACAGTTAATCTGTTATTTAACTACGACAGCAATGCGCTGGAAGGAAAAACAACCGTAGCATTTGAGAAACTGTTCCATAACGATATTGACGTTGCACGGCATGAAGATATTTCAGACGAAAATCAGAGTGTCCATATTCCGAAAATCCATACAACCGCAACCGATGCGTCCACAAACGATAAAGAAGGCGTAATTGGCAGCACAGTAACCATTAAAGATGTAGTCCGCTATGAGAATTTAATTCCGGGCAAAGAATACACTGTAAAAGGAAGCGCAATGGTTAATCCGGGTGCATCCTATCAGTATGGTTTCCGCGCTGAATATGACGGCCTCACCGTTGGAAAGACATATCAGGTAACGGGAACTGCAGTTGATGCAGACGGAAATGATATTCCGGAATTACGTTATTCTGGTACATTAACGCCAACAGAAGCATCTGGAACTGTTATTGCAACTATTAACTCTTCTGAAACTCTGAAAGATGCGAATCCGGTATTTACCTTTGTAATTTCCAGTGGCAGCGAGAAATACACCTATACAGCATCTGAAATGTCGGCTACTGGTGCAATCAGTGGCATCAGAATGGCAACCGATGCAGAAGGAAACAATGTCACTTCCGAAAAAACATTCGTTCCGGAAAAAGCAGACGGCGAAGTAACACTTGAATTTGTCCTGGATTCTACCCAGTTACAGGGAAATGATGTCGTTATTTTTGAGGATCTGTATCACAATGGCGTAAAGGTAACATCTCATGCAGATATGAAAGATGATGGACAGACTGTGCATTATCCGGAGATCCATACCACAAATGTAGATCAGACAACCGATGATCATCAGGGAGCCGTATCTGGACAGACAACACTTGTTGATACCGTACAGTACCGTAACCTGATCGTTGGCCATGAGTATACCGTAACCGGAAAGCTGATGAAGAAAGTTCCTGTAAAGAATGAGGACGAATCGAATGATTCCAATCAGGATGCAGAAACCCCAGATGTTCCGGATGATTCCGAACAGCCTGCAGATGAAGTCACCTATACGGAAGAACCTGTGCTGGTTAACGGAAAAGAGGTTACGGCATCTACAACCTTTACAGCAGAAACCAAAGATGGTTCTGTTGATGTAGTCTTTGTCTTTGATGCAGAATCCGTAGCAGGCGAAACTGTAGTTGCGTTTGAAGATCTTTCTTATAAAGGTATTCAGCTGACAACACATGCAGATATTAACGATGAAAATCAGACCGTATATCTGCCGGATATCCATACATCAGCAGTCGATGCTGAAACGGGTATCAAGAACTCTTACCGCGATGGACATATCACAATCACAGATACTGTAACCTACGAGAATCTGATCCCGGGAAATACATATGTATTGAAAGGATCACTGCAGGAAAAAGTAGAAGAAGATGGTGAGATCACCTACAAAGCGGTAGAAGCAAAAATGATCACATCTGAAAATGATGAAGAAACGGTAGCTGATGAAGCCACTCCTGTAACTGGACAAACCACATTTGTCCCAGAGGCAGCGAACGGAACAGTTGACGTTATCTTTACCTTTGATGGAACCGAACTGGAAGATGTTGAACACACTTATGTTGCGTTCGAGGATTTATATTATCAGAAGGGTGATGATGAAATCATCGTTCGTGAGCATAAAGATATCAATGACGCAGAGCAGACCGTGTATGTTCCGCATATCCAGACTGAAGTACAGGATACGGAAAGCAAGAGCCATAATGCTCTCGCAGACGAAAAAGTTACTCTCGAAGACACAGTTTCTTACGAGGGACTGATTCCGGGTAAAGAATATACCATGACGGGAACCCTGATGGACAAAGAAACAGGAAAAGCACTTCTTGTCAACGACAAAGAGGTTACTGCTGAAACCAAATTTGTTCCAGAAAAAGCTGATGGAACCGTTGTTGTTACCTTTACCTTTGACGCAACCGGACTGGAAGGAAAAACTCTGGTAGCATTCGAAACCTGTACCTATGAAGGAAAGAATGTGGCTGTTCATGCTGACATCAATGATGAGAAGCAGACAATCTATGTTCCGGAACTTCATACAACCGCAACGGATAAGGCAGATGGCGATAAGCAGCTCACCTCCAAAGGAACTCTTACCATAGTAGACAAGATCGCTTATAAAAATTTGATTCCTGGCCAGAAATATACTGTAACAGGTGTATTAATGGACAAGGCGACTAAATCAGCTCTTGTTATTGGCGGAAAAGAAGTTACAGCAACAAAGACATTTGTCCCGAATAAAGCAGATGGAACCGTTGAAATTGAATTTACTTTCAAAGGAGACGGTCTTGAAAGCAAAACTCTGGTAGCGTTTGAGACAATCTCGACCAATGACAGTCCTGTTGGCGAGCATAAGGATATTAATGATACGGATCAGACCGTAACATTAACCCCGCCGCCGATTCCGGCTGTTCAGACAGGTGATACCAATACTATGCCGATTCTGGCAGTGGTTACGGCTGTACTTGTAGTTCTTGGAGCAGGCCTCTTTATTGCAACAAGAAAGAAAAAAAATAAGAAATAATTTTCAAGCCCTCCGGTAATTCAAAAACCGGAGGGCTTTTCAATTTGTTTTTACAATACTATAAGTAGGAGGGAAAAATCATGAATTCAGGACTTTGCGAACATTGTCTCCGTGTGGCCTATTTAGTTACAGATATGACCATATTGTTAGGCATGGACGAAAAGGCGACTATGGATGTCCAGTTGGCAGCAATTTATCATGATATTGGAAAAACTCAAATTCCAGAGCAGGTCCTAAATAAGCCCGGAAAATTAACTCCGGGGGAATACTTCATCATGAAGTTGCATGCTGAAATTGGATACCGTATGATTCAGTGCCATACTTCACCGGAAACCGCCCAAATGGTCCTATACCACCATGAAGATTACGATGGCGGCGGATATTTTGGATTGCAGGGAAATGATATCCCCTATGGAGCCAGAATTCTTCGGATCTGTGATGTATATGATGCTTTGACATCATTCAGATGCTATAGAGAGCCCTGCAGCCCTGAAAAGGCGCTTCAATACCTCAAAAATAACGCTGGAACAAAGTTTGATCCTAAATTGACCGAGGTATTTGCGCGGTTAAAGCCCAACTGAAAAAAACGAAGCTTTTTTTCAGTTGGATTTACAATACTATATATGGAAGAAGAAAAGCCGTAGCATTCTTTTACGTGCTGAACTCAAAGTCGCCTCCTGACTTTTTTGAGCTTTTTCGAATGTGTAAACCCATCATACCGCTATTTGCACTGCACTCATCCCAGACGGAAAAATGCGGCGGTACAACCAAGATCCTAAACAGGTACAAAAAAGGAATGTTGCGGCTGCTCCCTTCTCCAAAATGCATATATGAATTTTTGGAATGTAAAATTTCGTTGGATTTACAATACTATATATGGTGGATATTTGTAAGACAGAATCATTAGAGAATAGGAGAATAAGTTTATGGAACCAATTGTGTTTTATGACTTTAAGCCAGATACAGAAGATCCGAATAATAAAATAGTGATTAAAAAGGCAGATTTTGAAAAACTTCTGAATAAAACATATGCCGCGGGTTATCAGGATGGATTAAAAGAGCCAAGACCAGCACAAGTCTGGATGACCAGCAAAAGAGGTTTTGACACGGAACCTAAAGTTTTAAGTATATGAAAAGCAAAGGAGATTTTGTAATGAAGAGTTTTTCGAAAGCCTTTGGAAGGATCGTCTTGATCTTAACTGTTGTAATTGCTCTTGTGGCTTCTGTCTTTGTCGTCCCGAAATTGTTTGGGATAAATCCTTATGTTGTTCTATCGGGATCTATGGAGCCACAAATACATACAGGCGCAATTGCTTTTGTGAATACGAAAGATACTGCAGTTAAGGTAGGAGATGTAGTAACGTATCGGCTGGCTAATGATGAGCTGGTTACACACCGTATCATCAAAAAAGATCAGTCTGAATATACCTTTCAGGGCGATGCAAACGATAATCCAGATGCTCATACAGTTACACAGGATCAAATTGTTGGAAAGTATCTTTTCAGCATTCCAAAAGTTGGATTTCTAATTTCAGCTTTGGGCAAAAAAGGGATGCCTGTGATAATTGCATGGATTATCATTCTGAACATAATGAGCCTTATTCTGGAGAGTACCTGTTCTTCAGGAGATAAGAAAAAGACAGCAGAGCCTCAAAATGAGGATTGAAATAAAAAAAATTTAGAGAGGAGAGCGTATCCTTATCTGCTGGAATAAAGGATATGCGAAAAAGAGCAATGAATAAGAAAAAAGCATTAACAACAATGGCTGCATGTGGACTTGTAGCAGCACTTGGTGTAGGAGGCACAATGGCTTACCTGACCGATTCTGAGCAGACTACCAACACTTTCACCATCGGCAAAGTAAAAATCGATGTGCAGGAGCCGGGTTGGGATACAACCGATAAAAACAACAACAATATCCCGGATAAAGCCGAGGATGTTGTTCCGAATCAGGAACTGGCAAAGAACCCGCTGATCGAAAACACCGGATCGAACAGCGCAGTAGTATTCCTCAAAGTTACCGTTCCGACCAAATATGTTACCCAGGTTGCTGATGACGGCACTGTAAGCAAAGACGGCCGTAAGAGCCAGGAGATCTTCTACTTCAAAGATGTTGCTGATGCTCAGAATCAGGAAAGAAACAACTTCGATGCGAACTGGCAGGAACTGGTTGACGAAGAGGTTCAGGATACCGGCGCAACAGCTTCGAAAGACGGTGTTCGTACTTACGTCTTTGGTTATAAAACCAAACTGCTGAAAGGACAGAAGACATCTTCTCTGTTCGATAAGATCCATATGAAAAACGTCATCGAGGACGAAATTCTTCCGGATTCCGCAAACGACATCAAGGTTGAAGGCTTTGCAATCCAGTCCGAGGAGATCCTGGACAAGACCGGAAAAGATCTGACCGATGAGCTGACCACAGCAAATCTGAAGACCATCTACGACATCTTCATCAAACAGGGAACAAGCTACGATGCAGCTCACGGTACGACTACCGGACATGACTACAGCGGCAACGAAAAAGACGCGAACACCAACAACAGCAAAGATGTTCATGGCAACAATCGCTAATCAGCGGCGCGCCGCCTGCAATTTTGAAATAATTTTTTAATTCCTCTCAAAAGGCAGACCTTGAACCGTCTGCCTTTTTTGGGAAAGAGAAAGAGGAGAGTGGATATGAGTAAAAAAAGAATGCAAATTTCAGCTACATTACTTGGCATTCTGCTTTCAGCAGGAACGTTTGCCAGTGCATATCCTGTATTCGCCGCACAGTCCGAAGTGTCTGTGGAAAACAATGTAGACATTGGCAATATCAATATCAGTCTGGAAAAACATGGCTTAGACGAAAAGGGAGAAAAAACTGATTTCGATGATGCGCAGGTGGTTGTCCCGGGACAGGTAGTCGATGAGTTAGTTGATATCTTCAATCTGGCCAATGATGCATGGGTGCGAATGAAGGTCACATTTGATGATTCGACCATTGATGGAAATATGCTGGATGATTCGCTGCTGAATCTGGGTGATGACTGGGTTAAATGTGGTGATTATTATTACTACACCAAGCCTGTAAAACATGGCGAAGCTGCAGAATTTCTGAAATCCGTCAGCATTCCTGCGGAATGGACAGAAGCTCTTTCAGAAAAAGATCAGAAAATCAATTTTACTGCGGATGCAGTTCAGGAAAAGAATTTTACTCCGAATTTCAAATCTGATGATCCGTGGTTTGGCACCGTTATCGAACAGAGTGTAACGGATGCATATACAGTTCCGGTTACCAGCAATAACCCGTTTTCCGTTGCATACGAAGGTGGAGCAGCTGGGTTGGTTAAGGTGGGAGATGATTTCTTCTCCAACTGGGGAACCCTTATGCCGGGGGATGTGGTATCTGGAAAAGTCACGATTTCCAACAAATATGCCCAGTCGGTTAAAATTTACTTCCGAACGGACACGATTGCGGATGATAATCTGCTCCAGAAGCTGCATCTGAAGATCGCCTGCGATGGTCAGACATTATACGATGGCAGCATGGCTGGCGAGATTACCAATAAAGTGTTATTGGGTGATTTTGCACAGGGCAGCTCCAAAGATCTTACTTACACGCTTACAGTTCCTGCAGAGCTGGATAATCAGTATGCGATGAATAAGACCAAGACCAAATGGATTTTCACCGCTGAATTACCGGAAACTCCAAATAAGACAGTTGCAATGGGAGATTCTTCTCTTCCATCCGCATTTGCCGGATTAAGCATTTCTCTCGGCGCAGCCGGAATCATTATGCTTTCAGCATCAACGAAAAGGAGAAAAGGCAATGAAGAAAATTAACGAAAAAATCAAAAAAGCTCTTTCGTTTCTTCTGATTCTTACTATGGCTATGACATCTGTCGGGGTCAGCACTTTCTCCGCCTTTGCGGATTCAGAAGATGGAACGGGAACAACAGAGCTGAATCTCGATACGGATGCAGAGAACACCGCATCGGATGATACCGTAGATCTTGCTTTTCAGACCGATGGTCATGGAAAATTTCTGATCAACGGTGAAGATAAAACCAATCAGACAATTACTGTAAATAAGGGAACAGAAGTCACTTATGAGGTAACTGCTGATGATGGATATCAGATCCAGAAAATCCGTACATCATATGCTGATGGCACAGAAACGGAAGTAGAAAGCAAAGAATCCGATCTCACGCAGAATGTTGTTGCAGATCAGTCGCTTACGCTTTCTGCTGAATTTGCCGAAAAGCAGGAAGAAGATACTCCGGCAACCGTAACGACTCCGGCTCCTGTAGTGGTTACAACTCCGGAAGATGACAAAAACACTGCTAAAGAAGACGATACCAAAACTTCTGCAGACACTACAACCTCTTCGTCAGAAGAAAATGTTAAGTATAATAACAGACTTTCTGATGTTACCGCCGACTGGGGTGAAAATGAGTTCTTAAAAGAACATTTAAGCGCCAGTGATCTTATTGAATTAAGCAATGGAATCAGTCTTTTCGCAAGCAGATCCGGGAAAGTTTCCGCAGGTATGGATGGTCTTAATTCTGTTGCAACCGCGAAAAAAGGAAGTATTGTTACTAAGAATACACCAATTGACGGAAATTATTATTTTACCCCAATTATCGGTAGCAAAACAAAAATCACTTTTGGTACAACCGATAGCAATTATACATGGGATAATGAATTTTGTAAAAACGCCCAATATTATTCTAAAGCTATTTCCAATTGGTGGGCGCCACAGGCTGATACGACCAACTGGAGTAATACACGTTCTTTTATTCCGCATGATGGAGCGCAAGGTCATCTGTATGCAGAATATACCAATGTGGGATATTATGACGGCTCCCCTGTCAACATGAAAATCTGGTTCCTAGATTGGCAAAACACAAAGGTTCCGGATGAATACAAAGCACCACACAAACCAGCTATCGGAGATGACATCGATGCCGTTATTGTTTCTCTTGGCCCGAATAACTCCAAAGATTTATCCAAAGGATATACTCCGTTAATCGACATCAAGGGTTTAAAATGGATTAAAGTCAAGTTTGCATATTACAAACAGAATGGAGATCCTATCTCCTTAATGGGTCATTTTACCATGTCCGACCTTGACTTTGCGCAGGGCTTCCATATTCAGGAAAAAGTAGAAAATATTTATTTGACACAGGAAGCAGACGATCGTCTGGTGTATGATCCGCGAACAGACGCTATCTGGTCTGCTAGAAGAGGTGGTGAAAGTGATGGAGGAACAACTCCTGATAATTCAAATGGCTGGGTAACATATACCTTTGAAGGAGACAGCCAGACCGTTATCTTCTATAATGGAGGCACGATTAGTAAGGTTACAGGTCCTGGAGGAGGATTAAAAGAGGAAGGAATCCAAAAATATCCAGATTCATTTTATAATGGAGAAGGTTCCAAATTTAATGGATGGGAAGGCTCGTCCAACACAACGTCAGCATCACCGAATACTTGGTATACTTCAGAATTTGGTTATACATCCGAATATGTTGGCTCAATGTCGAAAGTAGGTGTGCTTCGTATCAATAAAACTGACTCTGACTCAGGTGCAGTCTTAAAAGGTGCGAAATTTACCGTTTACAAATGGAAGAACAGTAAATGGCAGACCTACGCCAATATGAACTGGGTAGAAGCAGACAAGTGCTATTTACTTACCAACATTCAGGGCGATGAAGCAGATGGCAACAAATTCAAAGTTGTCGAAACACAGAACCCTGACGGTTACACCGGAACTTTTTCACAGGAGTTTACCGTTGACCAGGCTGGTGTAAAAACAATTGTTTTGGATGCCAAGAATACACAGGATACCTTCAAAGTAACTGTAAATAAGGTATCCGGCAATACAACGATTACAGCAAATAACGGAAACTATGCACTGAAAAACGCCAAATTTGAGATTTATGCTTCCGATAAGACAACAAAAGTAGCCGATGCTTATACCGACGAGAACGGTTCTTTCTCTGTTAAGCTGAAAAATGGAACCTATTGGTTACATGAAACCATTGCTTCTCAGGGATATTCGTTGGCAGAAGATCAGCAGTTTACGGTAGACAAAAAAGACCTTTCCGTTACCGTAAAAGAGCCTCCGAAAACCGGAACAATCAATCTTGTCAAAAAATCCACCACCGATCTGCATTCAGACTACGAATCCTACTATTTAAAAGGTGCTGAATATGGTGTTTACAATGCTGCCGGCACAAAGGTGGGAACCATCGTTACAAATGCGGAAGGAAAAGGATCTTTATCGAACCTGCCGTTAGGAACCTATACTCTGAAAGAGTTAAAAGCTCCGGCTGGATATTATCTTTCCACCGATACACTGACAGCCTCTCTGACATCCAGTGTTGTGACTGCCAACGTGACAGGTAAGGATAAACCGGGACAGGTTCCTGCTCCAGAAGTTATTCTTGAAAAAGTGGATGCAGAAACAGGACTTGCTAAACCACAGGGAGCAGGCTCCTTACAGGGTGCGGAATACACCATGAAATATTATGATGTAGTCTCCACAACCGATCCGGCAGCTTCTGGCAGAAAAGCAAAATACACATGGGTATTAAAAACAGATGCAAAGGGACAGATCAAACTGGATGCAGATCATCTGGTAAGCGGTCCAGACTTCTATAAGGAGAACGGAAAAGTTGTATTCCCAGTTGGAACCACAACATTCCAAGAGACAAAAGCACCAAAAGGATATCAGCTGGATTCTAATGTATATGTTATGAATTCTGTGATCGAAAATGATAAGGCTGTATTAAAAAACAAACCAGTATCCAAAGAAAAAATGTATAGAGGTTACATTCGTTTCAATAAAACAGATGAGAAAAACAAGGCCATGGCCAATATTCCATTTAAAATCACGAGTAAAACAACCGGCGAGTCACATATTGTGAATACTGCCAGTGATGGTTATATCTATGAAAAAGATGTGAATTTTGGAAGTGGTAAAGGATTCTTATATGATACCTATCTTGTCGAGGAGCAGTCCTGCACAGCGAATAAAGGTTATATTTTGGAGTCTTTTGAAGTGACCATTAATGAAAATGGAGCAACCGTAGATAAAGGCACTCTTCAGAACTTACCTAAAACTAAGCAGATCACACTTACAAAACGTATCAAAGCATCTGACATCAACTTCAAAAACGGTGATCCAATCTTTATCCTTAAACTGACGGGTACTGATTATGCAGGAAAATCACACACCTATTATCGACAGGTACGATTTGATGCCGCCACCGTTAAGAAAAATACCGGATCAGACGGATATGTATCTCTGTCAGAGGTATTTAAGGATATTCCGATGGGCGATTATGTTGCAACCGAGGAAGAAACAGGACGATATAAGTTGTCTACCCTTACATCTCAAGGTGGTACAGTTTCTGGAGAACATGTAACTTTCAACATGACACCAGCAAATGATACTTACAATGCAACATTTACAAACTTCAAATACGATTGGCAATACTATACGCATACGGATGTTGTAGACAACAAGCTGCAGTCTACCAAAGACAATAGCGTGAAGTATACCTTTACTGCTAAATGGGTTGGTAGCAGTCCTGTATCTGGCGGATCTTCGGTAGATAAAAATCAAATTGAAGCCACATTGACTACCAATGACGGAACCAAGGATTCCAGTGTTATTGTAGATGCAAGCACCTACACGACAAGTATTCAGACGTTCCCGAATAGTAGCGGCAATTGCACGGTAACTGTCACTTACAACAAAGATGGCGTTAAATTAACAGCCTCGTTTACCGTACCTGTTAAAGCGAAATAATTTTGGAGGACACAAAGATGAAGAAAGTAAAAGGTAAGAAACGGTTTTTCCTCATTACTTGTTTGATGCTTCTTTGTGCTGTCGCTGGAATTGGTGGAGTGCTTGCGTACTTCACCGACTCCGAGCAGACAAATAATAAGCTCAAAGTGGCTGTAAATGATACCAACATCGAAGAGGTTTTTCCAGACCCGAGTTTTAAGCCCGGAAGCGTAGTAAAAAAAGAGGTTCGCGTCAAAAATAATGGCAGCGATACATATGTTCGTATGCAGATTTTGTTTTCAGACAGTGATATGCAGCAGTATTGCACTGTAAACTGGAATACGACCGACTGGGAACTTAAAAATGATGGCTACTATTATTATAAGAAGATTCTCCCAAAAGGATCTAAAACAACCCCACTGTTTACTACCGTAACTGTTTCGAAGAATGCACCAGAAGATGAGATGAAAGATTTTGATATCATCGTCCGCGAAGAAAGTCTGCAGGTTGGATACTTCAAATCTGCGGATGAAGCATGGAGTGCATATAAAAAGAACAAATAAGTAAGTGGATTATTGGCAGGACTTTTACCACGACATGATAGAAATTCTGCCAATTTTTTGACTAAAATACAATCAAGTGATTGTTTTTGCAAGGTCAAAGTGGTACACTTAATACAATCATTGTGGAAAACAGTGGTTTTGTAATAATGATTAATTTCTATTTTTTTTCGTACGTGAAAATTCATTTGAATTTTTTTTGTCATACTATGAATGTAGACAAAAACGAATCTAAATGGAATAGGATCGTTGATTATCAAAATTGCTAAGTACAGGAGGAAATAGGACAATGAAAAAAGAAAAAGTAGTTGCAACTCTGGCTATGGGTGTTGTTGCAGGTGGTGTGGCAGTTGGAGGAACATCCACTGTTCATGCTGAAACATTAGATGAAAATACTGAAAACACCGTACAGGCTCCAGAAGAAACCGAAGCTCCGGCAGACCCGGAAACCAAAGAAGAAGCCAAGGATCAGCTGGATCAGGCGCAGGAAAAGGAAAACGAAGCAAAACAGGATTCCGATCAGGCCAAAGCAGATTATGATGCCGCTAAAGAGGACGAAGATAAAAAGCAGGCAGAGGCCGATCAGACGCAGAAAGATATCGACCAGGCTGAAAAAGATGCACAGGATGCTTTCGATCAGGCGCAGAAAGATGCACAGGATGCTGCTGACCAGGCTAAAGCAGATGCAGATAAAGCCGCTGAGGACCAGAAAAAAGCAGAGCAGGCAGAAAAGGATGCACAGGCCGCTTTAGAAGAGCAGGAAAAGGCAGAGCAGGATGCACAGCAGAAAGCAGACCAGACCACGACCGATGAAACACAGGAAAGTGTGGATCAGAAAAAGAATGATCTGGATAAAGCAAATAAAGATCTGGAAGATGCCAAAGCAGAGGATGCCAAAAAGCAGGAAGAGCTGGATGAAGCAAAGAAAAATGAATCTTCTGCAGAGCAGGACAAGGCGGATGCACAGGATAAAGTTGATCAGGCAGAATCCGATGTAAAAGATGCAGAAAAAGACGCGGATGCTGCAAAGAAAGATGCAGAAACCGCAAAAGACTTGTATGATACCGCTTCCAATGCTGCAGATAAAGATTCCAAATATGCACAGGCGAAAAAGGATGCGGAAGAAGCAGATGCCGCTGTAAAGGCACAGCAGACCGTTACAGACAATGCGAAAAAAGATCTGGATGCCAAGAAAAATGCGCTGGAAGATGCGAAAAAGGGTCTGGCAGAAGCAAAAGTGAACGCAGATGCCGCCGCACTTGCAGAACAGCAGAAAAAGGTTGATGCCGCGCAGAAAGAATATTCTGATGCCTTTGATGCGCTGATCGCAGCGAACAGCAAGCTGGACGAGCTTACCGCAGATTACCAGAAAAAAGTATCTGCCGCTGAAACTGCCAAAGCTGAGATGGATGCGGCACAGTCCAATGCAGACCAGAAAGAAAATGCACAGAATACCGCCAAAGCTGAAATGGATGCGAAGAAAGATGCAGTGTCCAAATCCGAAAGCAACATTTCAGATGCACAGAACAGCAAAGCAAATGCTGAGTCTAATGCAGAAAAAGCCAAAAATGAGCTGGATGCAGCAAAAGCAGCTTTAGATGCGGCAAAAGCGGCTGCAGAAGAAGCGAAGAAGCAGGAAGCACTGGGATCAAAAGGATTCTTCGACAGTATCGGTGAGACAGCAGCATCTGATCTGTTTTCACAGGGAGATTATCCAGACAAAACCAACATGGGTGCGGAAGATGATGCAACCAGTCTGAAAAACATGCTGTACGCTCTGGATTTTATTGAAAAATCCAATGAACTCAGAAGAGCAAATAATCTGGAAGAGTTTAAAATTTCTGCAAGAGCAATGGCTGCGGCGCAGTATCAGGCAAATGCTTCTTTACATACAGAAGATCATACTTTCCAGTTCGGTTATGGTGAAAACCTTGCATGGGGAATGGATGATCCGGAAATCGCCTATATGGCATGGTATGACAGTGAAAAAGACAGCACTATTTTAAGCGAAAGACTGCATTATCTTGCTCTCGTCAGCGCCAATAACACAGTTACAGGTTTTGGACTCTGCTATAACAGAACGAATCCGGATTTATACAGTTCTTGTGAGAGTCAGGTGTTTGGCTCTGTAAACGATGAAGACGAGGGTTACTGCTACACAGTAGCTGAGTTCCGCGCTCTCCTGCAGGCCTACATTGACAAACTTACTAAAGCCCAGACCGATCTGGATAAAGCCCAGGCTGATTACGATGCGAAACTGGCGGCTTACAATGCAGCACAGGATGAAGTGGCAAAATGGGATGCACTTCTGAAACAGTATCAGAACGAGAAATCCGTCAACGAAGATGCTCTGAAACAGGCTACCGAAGCATACAACAATGCCGTACAGGAGCTGAATAAAGCAAAAGCGGATCTCGATTCCAAGACAACGGCATATGAAACAGCTCAGAATGCAGTTGCTGAGAGCGCATCTGCAGTGGATGCTGCAAAAGAAAATATCGCATCCTGCAAACAGGTATCCGACCAGAAAGAAAACGCACTTACTGCTGCAAAGGCAGAAAGAGATCAGCTTCTTGACAAGCTGACAGAATCTGTGATCGCAATGACTGGCGATAAGAATGCCAAAGTAGAAACCAACTACGAATACCATCAGGTATGCAATGAATGCGGAGAAGATTTCGGCTATGGACCGGATGCTATCGAAGCGGTTGGTGACCATTCTGCAGTAACGGGTCATTCTTACAGCTCTGTAAAGAAAGCTGTTGGATATAAGATCGTAACCGCGTCCGGAACACAGGTAATCAAGAACCTGTCCAAGACAGATGCAGACAAAGCCCTGGCAGATATCCAGAAAGCCATTGCAGACGGACAGACAGCAGTCGATGCCGCACAGGCTACATATGACAATGCTGTAAAGAAACTGGCAGCAGATCAGCAGACCGCAAAAGAAAAGAATGATTATCTGGCACAGCTGAACAAAAACATTGCCGATCTGAAAAAGGATATGGAAGCAAAACAGGCTGTTGCTGATCAGAAAGCAGCTGCTCTGAAAGAGAAACAGACCGCCCTTGCGGATGCCAAAGCAGAGCTGAAACAGAAAGAGGATGCTCTTGCGAAAGCAAAAGAATCGGTTGAAAAACTGCAGGCTGAGAAAGATACAACCGCACAGAAAGTTGCCGCTAAATCCGCGGCTGTAGCACCGCTCCAGAAAGCATACGAAGCTGCCAAAGCATCCCTGAATGCATACCAGAATGCGCAGAACGCTCTGAAAAAGGCAAAAGAAAATGTTTCCGCTGCGAAATCTGCTGTAGAAGCCGCTAAGAAAGATGTAGCTGCGAAAAAGCAGGCCGTAAAAGAGAAAGATAAGGCATACACCGATGCCTGCGGTGTTCTTGCAATTGCCAAGAATATCACACTGGCAGATGCCATGAAGACCCCGATCACAGAAGAGGGCTTCACCTATCTGAACGATTACGTAACCAAGATCAATTCTGCAAAAGCCGCTTACGAGACAGCAAAAGCTGATCTTGCCAAAGCAAAAGAGAATACGGCTGTGAAGAAAGTTGCTTATGAGGAAGCCGCTGCAAAACATGCCGAGACTCTTGCGGACCTTGTAATTGCAAAAGCAAACTATCAGAAGTTTGTAGATGCAGAGAAAAAGGCAGAGGAAGAGAAGAAAGCAGAAGAGGAGAAGAAAGCGGAAGAAGTCAAGAAAGCAGAAGAAGCCAAAAAGGCGGAAGAAGCGAAGAAGGCAGAAACCGTGAAGAAAGAACAGCAGAGCGGCGGCGCTACTCTGACCGCAAGCACTGGAAGCATTGCAAAAGACAATGAAAAAGGTACCACCATCACCAAAGCCGGAAGCGTAGCAACAGGAGATACGACCCCGATCGGCATCTTAATGGCTCTGGCGGCAGGATCTTTCGGTGTTCTGGAAGAAACCGTCCGCAGAAAAAAACGCCAGTAACACGGTGGTAATTTAAGAAATATGGAAACGAGGAACGGTATGGCTTAACGGCTATGCCGTTTTTTGCTTTTTTGTATACGTTAGAAACCCGGGCAGTTGAAGTTTGTATTGGAATAGCATCTTCCTGTAAAAAGCGCTCGTATAGAGCGTTTAGACCTTCTTCTGCGTTCGGCTAATACCCCGTGGCATCTGACAACCACACATTATTTTCGAGCAATTTAATGTGTGGTTGTCAAGAATGTTTATAAATCTAAACGTCATAGTGTTCTTCAGTTGATTTTTGTTATATGGAAGATGGGCGCAAGCAATATTAGTTGACGAGGTTGAAGATACGGTGGTGGCTCAATGACGGACAAACACATTAGGTTATTTGGGAAAGATGACAGATATGTATAAGGTTTGCAAAAAAATTGGATTATGGTTACACAAAACGAATCAAAAAAGGAGATTGGCTTCATGAGTTTAATTTAAAACCAAATTTCTTGATGAATTTATTATATCATTATTCCTGGCAGAAGCAATAAAAATTCAAATAATTTCGTGCCAAAGATTATTTTTTTGTAAACAATTTGCAGTTTATGCTTTTGTAATGTATAATAAATTTATCTACATAGTTGCACGAAACGAATCAAAGAGGAGGACGACTTCATGAGTTCAGAACAATTTAGTTTATTATTCTATGCTTGCATGCTGATTGACGCAATTGGATGGTTTGGATTCGTTGCACTTCCGCGAATTCGAAAATTGCTTTCCTGTAAAGAGAGAGCTGATGGTATTGTGGAAGATGTAGTGGAAATCAAAAACGCCAAAGGGCAGCCGCTTTTCCATGCTGTTGTCCGCTATCAGGCGGGACTTGCTTCTTACACATGTGAAACAGTGAATGCAACGAAAGCAGTTTGGGAAAAAGGAGAGCCTGCGATCGTTTATTATCAGAATTCCAAACCGGAAAATGCATTTGTCAAAAACGCGGCATGGACAGGCCGTTTAATATTAGGAATTATGCAGTCACTTGTTGCGGTGGCTATCGGGATTGCCTACTATGTAGGTACTCATTAATTTCTGCTTTTTATCTGCTCCGGCATGACCAGCATATATGTGCGCGCTGATCTGTCGGAGATTTTCTTGTCCTTTCATTCACATATAAATGCAACTTAAAACGCAAAAAATTTGTAATACTAAATATAGGGAAAATATTTTTAAGGAAAGAAGGATGATATATGTCTGTAAGTGCTGCTCGCTTGTTTTTAGGGGGCGGAGTGGTAATCAGCCTATTTTTCTTTTGTATGGGATGTATTCTAAAAATCTGCGTTCTTCGTAAGAAAAGACGTTGTACGCAAAAACTTCAAGGACGTATTGCTTCCATAGAAGGTTTTCGAACCTCGAACATGCCAATGGTTTTGATCGAATTTTTCTGGCCGGAACGATATCTGCTCCCTTGTTTGTTAGAATCCCCCAGTCAACCCCTATGGATCGGAATGCCGATAGAAATCTGGATCAACCCACAAAATCCCTATGATTTTCGAATTTCTGGTCAGAAATACAAAAATTTTTCTCGACTATGTGCGATCGGACTGGTGGAAATGCTGATTTTACTTTTTTTCATGATTTTTATACAAAAATAGGGGAATATAAGGAAAAGAAATTCGTGAAATATGAGGGCTTGTATAGGATTTTTTAACATGATACAATTTTTGAAGAGGAGCGATAAATATGAAAGTTTTGATGAAAAGCAGAGTCCCAAACTCTCTTACCATATTGTTATGCGAGCAAGAAAAAGATGATGTACCCACTGAAACAATCCGCATGAAAGATTTGGATTTTCATATAGAAAACATTGATTATGGAGATACAACGGCTCCGTATCCGCATCAGATTGTGATTTTCTTTCGAACCTCGGAAGTAGCAAGAGGAAACGAGGCATTTTTTGTGTAAGGGCAGCATTTTTGTGTAAAAGCATAGACATATGAATGAGAAAGAGGGATTTTCCCTCTTTTCTTTTTGTCTTTTTCTCTTGTACGCTCAAATCGAGATTTTAATTTTTTCACATACTATTAGTGACCAGATAATTGTGTTGTGCTTGGAAAAGAAAGAGGTGGTTTAATTGAAAGTATGGACACTGATAACCAGAGAGACGCTTCGATTGTTGCAGGAAGGCATTCCATATTATGGGGATAAAAAGATATGCCCTGTTGTGGATTTTCCGTATACCCCCGGCGGTTATTCTTTGCTCGTCAATAAGATGATGCAAACAATTGGGTTTCCGCCAGATCCTTCCGCTGCGCCTATTTGGGGATATTATCTTTATGGCGGCGAAAACAATATCCCTGAGAACTTGGATTTTGACAATTTCCCTGAAGAGGCCTCCGTTTGCCTTACACTGGAAGTTCCGGATCGAAAATTGCTTTTGAGTGATTCTTTAATGTGGGATAGCATTTCGCTTGGAGAATACATTCCGCATGGAGATACACCGGAAGAATTGGATAGCGACTATGAAGCATATAGAAATGCTGACGCTGCCAAACAAGCATTCATGAGGGTGTTATCCTGGCATCAGGTATTTAACATCATACATTCAGATTATGTTTATGTCCATTTTTGGGAGATCCGGAAGGAAATGATCCGCGAAGTGCTATTCTTATAGCCAATTTTTAAAATAATAGAATATTTACCACAAAAGGAGATGCCTGATACTGCAGAAAGGGCATCTTCTTTTTTATGATTGTAGCATCCGAGTCTACTTAGAGGGTTGATACTGTTTTTTTGTACGTGAAATACGATTTAACATTTTTTTCTAATACTATATGTGAAAAGATTTTATAAGGAGGGAAGAATTGTGCAAAGCATAACAATTGAGAATTCTTTGTATGTAGGTTCACAAAATGCCAGATTCTTCGTAAATGATGCCGTACGTCTGCAGCTTTCTGATGGTACAAGCATTTCTGGAATTATTTCGAATCTGAACAATTTCATTGTTGTGGTCGAAGACGAAAATGGAACCGAAACCTCAATCTATATTGGGGATATTGTGGGTTGCGCTTCGGAAGTGTCTAAAAAGAAGTAACGCCGCATACATCAAAAAATATTCAGAGAAAGGATTTGGGTATGAAAAAGGGAAAAGTTGTGTTAGGATTATGTGGATTTTGCCTCCTTTTGAGCAGTTGCGGCAGCTCCCAAAATGCAACAGTAGGCAATAACACTGATCCGAACAACCATTCGGTATCTACAACTTCAATGAGCAGGGAAACGTCCGATATCCAGTATCTTAAAAAGGATCTGGAGAATGGAACAGTATCTATCTGGTATTTTGAGACATCAACCCCGCAGGATACCATCGCCATTCCGGAAGAAATTAACGGAAAGACAGTCAGTCAGATTGGTGAGCGGCTTTTTGAAGGAAATGAAGAAGTAAAGACGGTTATTTTACCGAAAACGGTTCGGGCAATTGGCAACAGCGCATTTAACTTTGCAACAACACTGGAAAAAGTTGAAATCTCAGGTCCAGTGGAGATATTAGAAAACAGCAGCTTCTATGGCTGCGATTCCTTGCAAGAGCTGAATTTCCCGGACGGATTAAAAAAGATTGGGGATCACGCAATCACAGCGTGTAGCTCTTTGACAGATCTTTATCTCCCGGGAACCGTAGAGGAAATTGATGAGGACAATTTTGCATTGTGCGGAGAGCCATTAAAGATTCACGTTCCGGCGGGATCGGAAACGGAAGCACGGTTACAGGAAATCATGAAAAGCAATGACGATTTGAATATACAAATTGTAGAAGAATAACCGTTTATCTTGGCGATAAGTTTGGAAATCTTTTACGTGAAATTGTCGAGAAAAATATAGAAAGGATTTATTGAAATGTCTGGTTTGGATAAAAATATGCTACTCGTAATCGAATGTTTGGCTAAAAACAGAATTCAAGATGCGAAAAAAGCAGCAATAGCATGTTGTGCGAATGACACAACGAAAAAAAATCAACGGCAGATTAATTACTGCAAAAACCTGCTGAACATCGGCAGCTTAGAGTTGACTACCTTGCCGGCTAATTTGCAAGGGCTTATCCATATTCAGGATGTGTCTGATTTTCCCGAAAATCGTTATTATGTAGGCACTGTTCAACGGCAGTTATACGATAAGATTTATGCGGGAACTCAGGTTGCATACAGATTAGCGGACTATGCTATTTCATACCGTAACGGCAGTTTGATTTACGGATTACCGGGAACTGGAAAGACGGAATTTGCAAAGTATGTTGCATATAAACTGCAAATTCCCTATATATACCTTAACTTTTCCAATTTAATTGAATCCTATCTTGGAAAAACTGCTAAGAATTTGCAGACGGTATTTCAATATTGCCAAAACGTCCCTTGTGTATTGATGCTGGATGAAATTGATTGTATCGGTCTTGAGCGCGGTCATGATACGGGAGCAGATGGGGAGCTTGGCCGAACAACGATTTCCTTAATGCAATGCTTAGATACACTTGCCGCAGGGCAAGTGGTAATTGCAGCAACAAATCGCTCAGACAGACTGGATAAGGCTCTGCTTCGAAGATTCCGTAATAAGGTGGAGTTTACCCCGTATGGACCGGATGAAGAGTTGCAGATGATCCAAAAGTTCATTAAAGATATTGATGCCTTAGAACTGGATACTGATCTGCAGAACTATGCAAAAGGGAACCATTCACAGGCGGAAACCGTAGATTACCTTACGGAAAAGCTTGGGTCACTCCTGCTTCAGGATATTTTGGAAGCAGAGAAGAAACGTGCTAATTAATAGGGGGGGATTTTAGATGATCCTAAAAATCGAACAACAGCGAAAAGAGCTGTTTTCAGCAGATTTTACAATCTGGCATTTAGAGAAAAAAGTGGGTTCTATTTCAGTTCAGGGAAAATTGGGAAGTATGGAAGCCGAAATCACCATCCACTTGTTCGATAAGGACTATTATATGGTATATGCTGGCGGCTTTTTGAAAGAACGTCCGCTGCCAGACAAAAGCAAAGCTTACAGGCCGTATAAGATTTTCAACTCTGAACATCGAATCTTAGGTAACGTTGCACAGATTGATCAAAGAGAAGGCTGGTTTACGACTATCAGTTATATGCACATGTACATAGTCGACCAGGAGCAGTATGATCTGTATCCGATTGGCTTTGGAGCAGAAGGAGGAAAACATCCGGTTTATTGTGGTAATAAGCAGATTGCTCAGATTGATAAACCCTGTGAAATCTATAATGATCTCCATCATTATACAATCTATGCTGTAGATCAAGATGCCGCAGAAATCTCAGCCTTATTTGCTGCCTATATGTATTTTAAATGAAGGGCAAACTCACTGGCTTTTTGACGGATCCTGCATGGATAAATGATCCGGTTAGTTTTTAAGGCCCCAATTGTATAGAAGCCTTTCTGAATAAAACTGTCCATCACTTTTGCAGATGTGTACCAGCTGTCACAAAGGAAGTAAGAGATCACTGGAGCTATGGGAAGTTCCTTTGCAATTTCCTGTACGATCTGGATCTTTGATCTTGATTTATCATACAGGATAACAGCATAATTCAAAATGATTCCATTACAGGAAAGCATAACGGAAACGACCTGATGACCATAATCCTGGCACCCTTTTAAATGAGACTGATGGAAATAAGCGGCCTCAATGGGATGCAAAGCCTGTGACGAGGGCTTTGCATGTGAAGCGATCGTATCATCCACAATGCACAAAATGGGCTGGCCGGAACGTTGAGCTTCTTGATAAATGATCTGGATCACACTGCTTTTTAACGTATCCTGCAAAGCAAGGTCATTCCACTTGCCATGATTCAGGAAATAAGCGATTGTGGTTCTGTGGTGATGGCTCACTTGAGCAAAATCAATGGTTTTTCCTCTGTATCCACGAAGGAAAACAGAAACAATAATCGTCATTAAATGGTTCAGATATACGTCGGATAAAAACTGACCAAGTTTTAGAGTTTTAAAGTACTTGTAAATTTTGTTAGAATGATGTATACTATTCGGAAAACATTATAGATACAAGGCATTACTACGAAGTTTGGTACAAATAAAAAATAGTTGCTTTTGGAGGTGTAAGCAGAGATAAGAGCCAAGAAAAGCAATGTTACTTTACCGCTATTTTTGTAAATCCCGATTTTTGCAAGAAAGGTATAGGCAAAAAAATAGTGGAATTTCTTGAAAACGACGAATGGTGTTTGGATAGCAAATTGATAGAAATTCCTTCTTCGAAGAGTGCCCATAAGTTTTATTATAAATGTGGATATTGTTATTGAGATTATCCGCCTACTTTTAGAAATGGGACAACAATCATGTATAAAAAACGATGAAATTCCAGTTTGACATACTGGAAAGTCGGGATTTATGGAGGTACATATATGCAAATTGGATTGAAAGGAAGAACTGTTTTAGTTGAGCCACATAGGATTGAATGGGAAATAGCAGCGCAGGAAACTATTAGCAGTTTAAAAAAAATATTAAAAGATGATATTATAGACGCACAGCATATCGGAAGTACTGCAATAAAAAACATCTGCGCAAAACCTACGGTGGATATAGTTGTGGGCGTGAGTAACTTTGATAAAATTATAAAGCATAATGACGATTTGATGAAAAATGGTATTGTTTATCATATGCAATACCCTTCTGGGCAATATTTGTATGTCATGGGCGATTTGGAAAATAATATACGGACGCATTATATCCATGTAGTCATTTGGGGACAAGAGGCATGGAATAATTATATAAATATGCGTGACTATTTGAATACCCACGAAAAGGAGGCTAAGGAATATTCAGAATTAAAAGAACGCTTAGCAAAAAAATATCCAGAGGATAGAAGTGCCTATACCAATGGTAAAAGTGCATTTATTGAAAAAATTTTACTAATGGCGGCTAAGTGGCGTGAACAGTTATAAAAATACCTGCTTGTTGGGAAGTTGCAGAGAGTGAAAAATCGAAATCTGAGAGGGAAAACATTATGAAAAAACATTTGGGTATTTTGTGTTCTTTAATATTGGTTTTATCATTAGCAGCGTGTGGAACAGATTTTGACGGTAGCCGAACAGGAAATAATAATGAGTTTGTGATGGACTATAAGGTATTTCCTGAATCCGTGAAGTTCATCCTTTTTTATAACCAGTTCCTAAAATGAAACTGGTTGTCGATTACTTTTGTTGTTAATAGCGGTATTTTTTAAGCAGTTCCCTTATTAGAGGTCGTTTTGATCAGGATTTTTGTAAAAATGGGTACACGAAATAAAACTTTTATATGAACTTATTAGTTATCTCATTACACGGCGACACTGTTTTCACAATAATCTGCAAAAAGATGACGCCATACATTGCTTTTCCCGAGTCCCATTATCAATTGACGTGCATGTGTTGTGACATGGCTTGCCATCATGATCAGATTGCTGATTACAGTGTGGAGTCTCCGGCGGTTGACATTCCGTTTTTGACGGGGTGACCGGCCTCCGATCGTACCCTGACCAATCATTCGAAGAATGTTGTAGGCGATCAGTCCTAATTCCAGTACCAATGCATTTGTTGTAAATTTACCGGATGGAAGACGCTCCAGATCCATATCTGTTTTAATCTTGCTATGGAACTGTTCACATTCCCCATGGGCATGGTACAGCTGAATGATCTCCTCGTCTGTTGCCCCAAGATTTGTCCACCAGGTTTCGACTTCAACCTCAGGAATCAGAAGAATCTGGCCATATTTGTCCATGGTACGCTCAGTGATTTCATATCTGGTGCGCAGTGTAAATTCTTTTTTAAACTGCTTACTGCAAACATCTTTCCAGTTACTTCCGACATATACGGTTTTTCCGGCTCTGGGCGTTGTGATGTTTTTGCAGCATTGTTTGGCCATATCAAACCATCCATCCTTGCTTTCCCGGCGAAGATTGCGTTTGATGATGAAATAGCAGCCTGCATCGATCAGAACCGCAATATTGTCAATGGAATCATTTCCGGAATCCAGGTGGACCAGTAATGGCTGATCCGTAAGCTTTTTACAGAAGCGGATGGTTTCCTGCAGGAATTCTATCGTTCCATTCTGGCAATGCTGCTTTCCCTCGTGTAGTTCAAAATTAATGGAATCCATCTCATGGACTGCCTCAAAGTATGGTTTTCCCATACAGAGCATCCCGATATAGGTGAGGATGATGTCCCCATTCTTAATCTGATGCTGGGAACGGTTTTTTGTTACATCCATGCGATTGAGTTTTTTGGCAAAATCACTTTTCCCAAGAAGTGCACCGACAACAGCAAGTCCGCTGGCAGGGATAATGTGCTCATTTGTAAATTCGACAATAATGTTTTGGTTCGTATTCAGGGTAAATCTTCGGTTGTTGTTCATGGCAAAACACTCCTTCATAAGTGATTGATGAAATAAGTATACCATGAAATTCATTCACCCAGCAGGTGAAAACGGAAAAACTTGTAAAAACACTTTGAACACTTAAAAATACAGGCTTTTGATGAACTAGCGTGCATTGAATTTCACGGATTCAGGAATGTTACAGAATTAACCGGATTTCGATCCCCGAGCGAGCAAGAGCAGATAGGACGTTATATGCAACGTAAATATCAACGCAGCATTAAATTCGATAAGGTGATGGGTATTTCTTGTGTTATTGTCGGATTTCTTTCGGCGGTATTATCCTTCGGAAATATCGCTGCAATTGCCGTAGCAGTCGCTTTTTTGATTGCTGGCTTTCTTGATTAATACAAGAAATAATAAAACAGCAATGACTTTTGGGGGCAATCGCGATATGATACATATTGAGCTGTAACAGTACGAAACACCACGAAACACTACAAAACGAACTGTAACGGGAGAATATGATACAGACTAAATTGTTGAAGAAAGATAAACGAGGAAAAACGTATGGAGAATTTTGATCAGAAACCTATTTTCCGGTGCCTGATTTGCAATGGACACTTTGGAACTTTGGAGGAAAATGAATATGGACTTTGGGGACATATCATAGATCCAGAAGAAGCCGAACAGGCTGCCCGCGCCGCGGAGCAGAATGGTATGCAATCTGGTTCGAATACTGAGATGAGTCCTTTTTACTATGGCGGCACTACATTTTCAGAATGTTTTCGGGATTTTTTGGATACCGTTGAGGACTATAATTTTGTGCATGATCATCTGGATGACCCTTACGATGAGGACGACTATGATGATTATGATGAGGAGGAAGAAGATTTCTTCCCGGAGATCGTGGATCTGACAGCGGAAGAAATCGAAACTATGTTTGAACATGTTTTAGAAAGTTTCCGAAAAAAATATCCTGAAGAATAAGTTCTCCTTTTAAAAGAAAATAAATATTCGCAAAGCGTGGAATTTTAACAGAATTCCGCGCTTTTTTCGTACGTGAGAAATTTTTGAAAGTGGATTTACAATTCTATATAAGAGAGTGTAAATCAGCTCTCTAACGTTTGAAAAGGAGATGGAAGGTTATGGCACTTACACTTGGTGGAATTATTGGAGCTTGTGGACTTTTTTTCGGATTTTTGAGCTTTGTCTTGATGTGTCCAGGTCATCCAAGAGATCCGGAAGAGGATATGGAGCAGATGCGGTATCTTAGTGAGCAGATGCGGAAGAGGGCTGCCAGGAAAAAAAAGCAAAAAAACGGTATTTCAAGATGAGCAGTGAAAGAGTAATGCAAGAAATATGTACAGTAACAGCATTAGGCGAAAACGCGCTAACCAGTATATCCTATGCCAAAGTGGCATTGCAGATGGCGGAAACGCAAAATGGTTGCCACAAGATTGGTTTGGGATATTCTGGTAATAACGTACAATGTCATCTATGGATTAACACGGAGACATATTTGGCAAATGCTGAAGAATCAGTAACAAAGTTCTTCAGGTATCTCAAATGCTGTTTTTTACCTGAAATCGTGAAAGTGGGTACGAAATCATATTCTCGAAAGGAATGTCTGCAAGCTTTTTCAAAGGATACAGCAGAGCTAAGTAATTTAGAAATCCTGAGTACGAACATTTCAGAACTTTTGCAAATACTAATATCTCTTGGCGGATAGTTTCTTCATATAAAAAGAGGGATCTGAAAGCCTTGATTTTAGCGGGCTGAAGATTCCGAGAGATTATAAAATGTATAGTGACTAATTGTTAAGTAACCAAAAACATAGAAATATGCATTCAAATATAGATAAGAGTGGACACATGAAGTCTCTTATCTATAGCTTAACAATAGGTCTCAAGCCTAAGTGACTGCTACTGTCGAAAGACATGTTGCAGATAGGAACTATGTTAAGCAGTAAGGTAAAGACACACCTTTAGATGTAATCTTCAGTCTGAAGCTCTGTGAGTGCAAACCAGGAAACAATGCTAATGTCCTGCATTGATAACAGGGAACCACAGATCCTCTGCTTGACTTTGGCACGAAGAGAAATTCTCCGTAAGGAAGGTGTCAGAAATGACAAGTTATGCTTTTGTATTAGATGCGAATGGGAAACAATTAGCACCGGCAAAAGAACAAAAAGCATGGTTTCTTATCCGCAAGAAACGAGCAGCATTGGTTAGTAAATATCCAATGGTAATACAATTGAAGAAAGAAATTCCAGAAAATGAAATCTGTAAAGATGAGATTCGTTGTGGAATCGATGATGGTGGGCTTCATGTGGGTATTGCTCTGGTTCAGAAATGTAAAACGAAAAATAAAGTTGTTTTCAAAGGAACCATTGAGCAGCGCAATGATGTAAAGCATCTTATGGAAGTCAGGAGAAGCTATAGACACTATCATCGTTATCACAAAAGATATAGGCCGGCAAGATTCGACAATCGTAAATCGTCTAAAAGAAAAAAACGAATTGCTCCAAGTATCTTACAGAAACGACAAGCTATAATAAGAGTGATCCATTGGCTTAATAAGTGGATAAATATAACAAATTATTGGTTAGAAGATGTTTCTATTGATATTCGAGCATTGACAGATGGGTATAAACCTTATCGTTGGCAATATCAAAAATCTAATAGACTGGATGAAAATATCCGTAAAGCAGCTATTCTAAGAGATGGCGGCAAGTGTATGGAATGCGGAAAATTGAATTGCAGGTTAGAAGTTCATCATATTAAACCAAGAAGACGAAATGGTTCTGACACGTTAGATAATCTAATTACATTATGTAAAAGCTGCCATCAGAAAACGGAAGGCCAGGAAGAATTATATATGGATAGATATTTCTCTCTATTAAAATCTTCTGATCATAAAAACCTGAATTATGCACAACATGTAATGATTGGTAAAGAGTGGCTTAGAAAACAATTGTCCAGTTTGGGAGTATTATATCTGACAAACGGCGGAGATACAGCCAATAAACGCATTGACTGGAATATTGAGAAATCACACGCCAATGATGCTGTCTGTATTACGAATTTGCAGCCTGACACCTATGATATGAAAGAATGGACAGTGAAACCCATGCGTAGACAAAGCAAAGCGAAAACCGACAATGTTTTAGGAATTAAGCATAGAGATTTGGTTGAGTATACATTAAAAAATGGCGAAACTCACAGAGGATATGTAACAGCACTATACCCGGAACAAAAAGCGGTTAATTTTCAAAGCCCAACAAAACATTGTAAAAAAGTTAATGCGAGGAAGTGCAAATTACTATGGAAATATTCAAAAATCTATTGGTTTGAGAATGCGAGCTAAACACGTTTGTCTATACTTAGACGTAATTAGTTATATTATTTCAAGGAGGTTTTTTATGTTATTAACAATCAAAACGCCGTATACCTGTATGGAATTTCAGGTTACATCCATGCAGGCACGACAACTTATCGACGAAGCATATCAGATGGCTGTTTCAACTCTGAATGAGGAGGATTCAAATAACCCGTTATTTTGTCTCCCGGTTGATCTTCCGGACGTTTCGGAATTCGATGAAGCCCCAGACAATTCAGAATTCGTTATCGGTCCGGCAGCGAGTAAAAACATTGAAGCTTTACCAGCAGTAGAGGATCTTTTCCAGCAGGATGTACCTTTTAGCTCTGAGATTGAATATCCCGATCCACTTTCAGAGGACCCTGCTCCGGTGGAACCTATTTCAGATCCAGATTCGCTTACCTATCCATTATCAGATGTTTTGAAAAAATTCCAACCGGAAACCGCAAAAGAAAAAGCTCCGGCAGCATCAGAAGAAGGAATTGAAGCTGCTACAAAGTCAGATGAAGATACAAAAACTGCTCCCGTTTTTTATAAGGGCATGTTGCTCATCCGGTGTCCAAAATGCGGGAATACCTGGGGTGCATGTTACCATGAAGCGATAAAGCAATGCCATTGCAAGTGTGGGAATGCAATTCCGCTGAAAGATTTGAAAAAGGTCTTCTTAAAATGTACTTGCGGAATGGCATATAAATACATGACAAATATTGAAGAGGAGCAGTTCCGTTTTCCGTGTTATGGATGCAAAAAAGAAATCCAGCTCTTCCGGGACAAGGACGCTTATTATACCGCTGGAAGAGAAGACACTGCGGAGTGATGTTAAAAATAACAGCTTCAAATCGCCAAAAGCAATCATAAACAAATATAAAAGGCTCAGCTTTTTTTCGTACGTGAAAACGAATCTAAAAATTTTTTATAATACTATGTAAAGAAGAACTTGTTGAGCCTTCTATCCATTACTGGGGTATGGCCAAGCGGTAAGGCACAGCACTTTGACTGCTGAACTGTGTCGGTTCGAATCCGACTGCCCCAGCTTTTCTCTCGCATCATAAATAGTCGCAATTTCGACTACTTTAGTCTTGGCTGATACTACAATATATGATGCAGAGAATACGTTTGATTCTGTCACAAATTCAGCATTAAGCAGAAGGAAATGTAGTATTTTCATATTAAATTCCAATCAATCAGTGTATGTTGGCGTATTTTTTGCAACATAACAGCCTTTTACGCAAGACTGCAGAACAAATATGCTGGCATAAATGCTGATACAAATGCGTTGCCATATAATATGGATGAAATTTATTTATCGAAAATGGTAATGGAATTGACTACATAGTCTTGACACATACAATAAAAAGGAGGCGACTTATGATTATTGATGTTACCTATGCATGCAATATGGGCTGTTCCCATTGCATGTCAGATTGTACTCCGGATGGGCTGCGTATGCCCATACAGACCTTTCGAAATTCCTTAAACTTCCTGCAGACCTATAAGATCCCAACATGGAATTTTTCCGGCGGAGAAATGTTTGAGCATCCGCAGATCATGGAAATTCTGGATGTTTTAGAGTTCAAATGGACCCAGCTGGCATTTAGATGTCCCATATGTTTTATCACGAATGGGCGTAAATTAGCCCGGGACAGAGAAGTATATGCAAGGGTGACGCAGTTTATCAAAAGATATGGGAATCGTTTGGTACTGATTCAGGTTACAGATGATCCGCGCTTCTATCCAGATCCACTGTCTAAACAGGAAAAATATTGGTTGAATAAGCTGGGAGCCATCATTGAGGCGGTCCCGGGAAACCCGCAGAATCCGCAGAAGTGCTTATACCCGCAAGGCCGCGCCCTTCAGAATTTTCCAAATGCTGACTGGAATGTTATAGGCCCTAAGTGTGCAAATTGCAGGCTTCTTACTTTGCAGAATGTAAACTCCATTTCTCAGATGGTAACCTGCCTGCTCCAGCACGGTAAGGTTTGCACGCCGGTGATTGCTCCGAATGGCGGTATCAAACTGGGTGAATCGGCATTATGTCCTGAAGTGTCTAACATATATAAAAGTGAAGCGGCAATCATTCAGGACATTAGACAATGCACTTGCCAGAAATGCGAAATTGCATGGGATAACTTAAAGAAAGTTCATCCTACTGCGTACTATCTTTGTGGAGGAAAATAGGATAATATGGGAAGTAAAATGGACATTTTTTCAAAGGTTTCAGATGACAAAATGCTGAAAATCTATCATGATATGCTGGAAAGCAACATGATTGGTTCGAAAAGTACAATGATTAGGGCATATGCTAAAGAATTAGCAAGCGTGTATCCTTTCGAGACGAATGCACAGGCAATTGATTTGGCTGAAAAGCTGTTTTTTGAAGAGACAGCCAAAAGATTTTATGGTAGCATGGTGTCAGATAGGGAAAGACATATTTAGATTCTGGAAAGTATAGGAGCTGCAATGGGAAAGGCAAAAAGAAAAATGCGGCCGCAGCCGCCTTGGTGGTGGACGCTTGACAATGATAATTGCTGGTTCTGCAAAAACCGGAATAATTGCGGCGGATGTAAATTGTTAAAGCAACAAAGATCAGAATCCAGAGAAAAGCGTAGAAAAAAGTACAAGGAGAATCGATGAATTTAAGTAAAAAGTTGGAAAAGGCTATTGATATTGCTGGTCGTATAATGAGTGCCGTCCTAAGTTCCGGCATCGACAGTGACGAAGACGGATCTATTTCAGAGGCAATAGAAGAGTTATCACTCTTAAAAAACAAATGTTCAAAAGCAAAAGGACATGCTAAAAACGAAATATAATAATTTCAAGGAGGAATTGCACATGTATTTGGTAAAAACAACTAACGGTGATAAAATTTTAAATTCTGCAGATGCAGTAAAAAGCATAAAGAAAGAGGATATTGAAAAAATATATTTCTTAACGGAAGTTAATTACGATTCTGTGATTTCCAATGCTGATATAAGAGACTGTATCTATTCCTATTTGAAGGGTAAACAACTGTCTAAAGAAACCGTCGTGGACTATGTGGCCAGCGTATTAGACGTTAAGAAAAACGAAGTTTCAAAAGTAATTACTGCAATGAAGCGGGAAAAGATTATCTACGTTGAGAGAGATTATGGCAGCATAGGCATTGACTAAATTTGCCTTCTAAAGGAAGTGATTTTCATCAAAAAGTGCGATAAAGTAAGAATTATTCAATGGTATATAGCGGATCGTATCTATACGGAGAAAAGTTTTAAAGAGATCTATGATCTGAAGCAGCTTGAGGAAATCGTCAGAACAGAAAAGGATATATGGGGACTACGTTCAAGATGTAATCAGTGCATTTCTTCCGATACAGACTATTCTAAAAGATGTCTGGGTTGCATCGAATCTTACACCGGCGGACGCTCTGAAAAATCCGTAGATAACTACAAATTTTGCTATAGCTATTGGAAAAGATTTGCAGAGAGAGGTGAATCTAATGAATAATAAACATGCATCAATAGAGCTGATTGATGAGATGGCGAAAGTCAAAGACGACTTCAAAATTTTGCCTAAAGACATAATTGAAAGTATGCTGGAAGATATGACTGCCGAAGAAAAGGACATGTTGCTGCGGCTGTATATCTTTGGAACAAATATTGATCAGTAAACCAGAGGCAATTCTTACGTTAAATGAGGGTGATCTAAATTAAACGAGCGATAATTTTTATGGAAGTTATTTGTGACCAGTGCGGCGGGGTTGTATCGAGATATTACAACACCAGCAAAGATGTGAGTACCCTAAAGAAAATGGTCAAAAATTGGGCATATGACGAAAAATATGGCAATCTTTGCCCGGAGTGTCTGAAAAAGTTAAGAAAGGAAGCACAGTAAAATGGAAAAGCTGAAATTATATACCGTCACAAAGCCTAGTTCTGATGGTACTTTCGTGACTGGAGACATTATCTGGCTTTCTGCGAATGGAGATCTGAATAGCTGCAAAGGAAAGGGTTGGCTCTCAAAGGCAGAATGGGACGCTTCTGGAACCAATGACTTTGAAGTCGAGCCTTGCAAGACACACTATTTAGATGTCTCACGATGGAGCGAAACGGTCAGAGAAGTAGAAAACATTTCTAAATAAGATTACAAATGGAGATAGACAAATGGAAAGGAATAAATTGTATACGGTTACAAAAGCCAGTTCTGATAATGTAATTAGACTTGGAGATTTGATTTGGTTATCTGAAGATGACGTTTTACATAGCATTATGTATATGGGAACATGTTTAAGGAAAAATTGGGATATTCCTGGTCAAAATGATTTCCAAGTAGAACCTTGTGAAAAGTTTTATCTTGGTGAGTACGATGGTTTACCTATGCCCATTAGAAATAAAAATTATATTGTGACTGATGAAAAAATAATAGAGAAAGCGCAAAAGCTATACTGATTAATGAAATGAAAGACGTAAAGAAATATTTTCAGTTTTTACCATCGGACATAATTGAAAATATTTTAAAAGATTTAACCTTGACTAAAAAAGAGGTATTGCTGGAATTGTATATACACGAAAAGGAAAAAGCAAAAATGACGGATTATATAAGAAATATGATCAATTCTTTGGCCGAAGATATTTTAGATATATATAAAATCGGTTTCCGAGTTGATGATATAAACGATTTGGTTCAGAAACTGGGCGGATCTATCCAAATGAAAAAAGATTTTTCCTATGCTTCACTCGAAAAAAATGGAGATGGTTTTAAAATAATTGTATCTTCATATCAAGATGAACAGAGAAAACGTTTTGCTATCGCGCAAGAATTAGGGCATCTTTTTCTGCATATGGGGTACAAAACAAATGCTGAAATTTGGGAAAAACAAGCTGATAAAGTTCCGTTTCAAGAAAAAGATCCAGAAAAGGTGCGGCAGGCAAATGAGTTTGCAGCTGCTCTTTTAATGCCGCGATATATTTTTTTCCTTACTTTGGAAGCAGCGTCGGACATTGCAGAATCTGGAAAAAGAACTATTCATATGCAGGCAGTGGCGGACTTCTTCAATGTGTCGCTGAGTGCGGCATATACTCGAGCAAAGATTTTGGGATTATCTGAAAGAGCTTATTATGAGATGTCGTAAAACCTCTGGCTTTAGCATGGTGATATAAGATATAACCATCGAATTTACGCAGTAATGAAACCGGAAAACTCAACAATAATAGAAGGGCAAGCAGGACTAACGCAAAAAGAAATCAAATTCAGAATAAAAATGGGCAGGAACGGCATCTCAACGATTATAATAGAATTCCACAAACGATCCGCAGTTTTATGCGGGTCGTTTTGTTTTTTACCCTTTCTATAATTCTATATTTATCAGATCAATATAACGAAAGGAGCATACGAAAAAATAACGATCTGAAATATCAATTTGTCAATGAAAGGATAATAATCATGAGAGAAGTAGTTACTGAAAAAATTTTTAGTGGAGAAGAGGATCTTATTCAGATCTCCACAGAAGATCGGCTTTGGGATCTTGTTGAGAAGATGAAACGACTTGAAAAGTATATTCCATGTGTCATCAATGATGTCGCTGTAATTGGAATAGACAAGGAGCAGGAGCTGTTTTTGCAGGAGCAGTGTAGCAATATTGCTGTCAATCTGCATGGTTCCCCCCTGAAAGTCGGCAGCATAGACCCATATAAGCCTGAAAATGCTATCTGTATTCAAAAAGACGGCATGTTCCTTGCATATCCGGGTGAATACGGATATGAAATCCGTCCATTAATCTCTGTGGGATACATTTCTATCCTGAAACGACTTGAGATGGACTGCGGAGCAATGATGCGGTTTGATATCAAAGGTGGTGACCGTTTACCACTGCCAGTGCGTGAGAAAGGACAGATTTTGACAAGGGTAGCCCAGTTGAACTCGAAACTGTGCTATGTCATTACGCTGGATGGCTGCGTTCCCGGTGTCGTATCGGATCAGTACGTTCCATTGCCTTATATTGATCTTCTGAAAGCAATGAAAAAGGTTGTAACGAAAGAACATCCGGATCTGGAGTTTCACTCTGGAACGCTGTCTTTCGAATACCTGATTGCCAACTATTGGCTGAATGATCCGGTTATGGAGCAGTCATTAGCATTAACCATGAAAAATGCCGGATGTGACGTAAAATCCATAAGAGCTGGCATTCGTTTTTCTTCCTCGGACCTTGGGCTTTCCAGTGTATTCCTCAGTATGTTTCTGGAAATCAATGGCATCTCAATGCCGCTTGGTACGGGAATTCAGATGGAACACAAAGGAGATAAAGCCTCTGTTGAAGTCTTTGAGGAGAAATGCGGAGAACTCGGATCGGTTCTGCAGGCGAATGAAGACCGGATTGAAGAATTAGGCAATATGGACGTAAAAGACGTTCCAGGCGTTGTTGCGACCCTGGTTAAGAAAAATGCTTTTCTGCCGAAGAAAGCGGCGGAGAAAGTCTTAGAAGATCTGCGGCTGCAGATGACTTCCGGAACAGGAATTGATGTTTATCTGGCACTCAACCAGATTATTCAGGTGCATTCTACCATGCAAAAGGTAAGTGATGAACGTTTTCTCGCTATGTCAGAAGGCGTAGCAAAACTGATTCACACAGATTTTTCAAAGGTAACTGTACTTGAGGAAGAATAGGTGAATGTTATGAAAAAGAACAAATTGGCAGGAAAGTTTTCACTCCTGCATCGCTTGAATACCGACACAGTGATTATCGGACTGCTCCCAGGCATCAATGTAAACGAATTAACCTCAACCGATTTACGATATCTGGCCGCCTTTTATCTTGGTGGCGCAGTATATCGAAATAGTATGGTTACAGGTAAAATTTTTAAGGATTACTGCGGACCATCTAAATATCCGATCGGGAACTATGCGAAAGTCTTGCAAGTCACTGCGAAAAAATATAGTCATTAAAAAGGATATTTAGCTATGGCAAAGCCAGAATACGCTATTCGTGAAGTGAGTTTAGCAGAAGTGATACTTTTTCTTCTAAGTGCAATCATCCTTGCGGCTTATCACTTTGACTACAGAGTGGCTACATACATAATCTTTCTGGATTTTTTTCAGTCGTTCAAGATTATCGTGGCATTACGCCAGCTTATGGAAACGAAAAGGCATCAGAAAATGTTTGGCAGCTTACCGGATGCCTATTATTATGATTCGCTCTTAATGCGAAAATATAACTGGATCTGGACCAATATTCTCATATCTCTTTTAGCGATTGCCGCTGCACCGTGTTTATTTTCTGCAGGTTTTCAGACAATGGTAAAAAGATTTTTGAGACTGCTGTTTTTCTTTCTGGAAAGACTGGATAGAATTTGATTTATGAAAATGGGGAAAATGAGCCTGCTCCAAGCAGGCTCTATCCTGATTGGAGGACAAAATGTCAGATTTAACGCATTTATTTACTATTGGGCAGCCTGTTCGATGCCGGCTGGATGAAAAATTTTGCAAAGGGACAGTTAAGGAGACATATCCGGATCATATTATCGTGGATATTCCCGAGATTTCGAAACATTGCTGGTTCGAAAATGACTTCAATATGGACTGCGTGTATCCGGAATATAATTTTCAAGAATAACAAATATGATGAAAGGAAGTACCATATGGACTTAGAAAGAGTATTATACAAAAAAATGACCAAAGATGAGCTGATTGATAAGCTCATCGCTTATAAAAATATCGAATGCCATGATCGGGCAATTGCACATGAATTTCTTTGCATGCAAAAAGAAAATCCGTCACGAATGAATTTCGTTACGCATCGACTCACGGATATTGCTGATCCGAAGAGGGTAGCAGAAGAAATCCGCCGCGTAAAAGCTGAAAGAACGGCCTCTGCGCAACAGCCTATAAAGGACGAGCTTACCGACACGATCCCTGTTTATGTTACTCTCTATAAAAATATTCGGTTCAAAAAGCGTTTTGATGTTACCCTGGATCAGTTAGAGAGACTTAAAGAAGAGGATTCGGCAGAGAGCAAAGAGGTCCCTATTACACTCCTGGATGAAACACTGAATCTTATGGATGCGACGTTAGATGCACTTAACGCCACCAACGAAGCTGATCTGGGTTATGAACTCGAATATTCTTTTTCGTATGGTGATCCAGAACAGCCCTTAGATGGTTCTGAAACTGAGGAAGAGGTTCCGGTTGCAGAAGCTGATGATTCAGATGTAAACAGTGAGATGGAGTCCGTGCTGTTTGATTGGCATTGAAAAGAAAGGAAAATAGATTGATATGGAAAATGATATTAAAACGATCCCGATTCGCATTACTGTAGAAAAAACCATACGGTTTCAAAGATGTCTCGATGTTACTCCGGAACAACTGGAAAAAATTAGGGCTGGAGAAAGTCCATTAGTAAATTCACTGCTGGAGCATTTTGATCTGGAAGTGAAAGAATCTCTAGCGAAAGAATCTCTGGATCAGGAATTGGATTATTCTGTGGTAAACAGAGATACAGAACAGGTTTTGGTTGATTGGGAGTAATTATTTTCATGCGGCCCAAAATTTAGTAATGCAAAATATTAAAAGAAAGAGGTATAAAGATGTCTAATTCTAACAGAATCACAAGAGAATCCATGGATTCCATTATTGAGGAAATTATGGGAATTTCCGATTGCGATTGGCTTTCAGAAGATTCAAAGCCAAGAGAAATTGAAAGAATTTTAGTCGATGCCGGAATTGTTGAAGTAATTGAGGCGCCTGTTGAAGGTTCTGGAAAGTCCGCTGACTGAAATTTGAAAAGTACATATAATAATTTTTTACGAAAGGAGTTTTACCCAGAACGGATGTAAGAAGTGTTTATTGAAACATACGAATTTGCTGGATAAATCAAGGGAGGACTGACGCATGGTGGTGAATGCAAAATGTAATCTCTGTAAAGAACCTACGAAATACGTGGCAGGGTTCTTCGATGGACCAAGGGGCAGGCACGGATGCCTGTTTGATTGCAAAAATGAGCAGTGCGAGGTTTATCAAGTGAAGAGATTTACAGAGTCAGAGGCAGTCAAGGAAAGAATAAAGATTCAGAACTTGAACAGTCAGAAGGGAATGTATGCAGGTCATATTGCAGCACTGAGGAAAGATGCCAAAATAACAATGATGAAAATGTCGCAGATTGCTGGATGTAGTCCGGCAGAGTACAGTTCCTACGAACGCGAGAAGAAAGAGTTCGATCCGGAAATATACCGGAAATGTGAAAAATATCTGAAAGAGAAGGAAGGTGGAGAGCGATGCTGACGCTGCCAATAAAAAAGAAGTGGTTTGATATGATCGCCTCCGGAGAAAAGAAAGAGGAGTACAGAGAAATCAAGCCGTATTACGACAGCAGGTTTATGAATGCGTTCGGTTTTCTCCTGGTTGGAGGTCAGATGGTATATGGAGATGCAGCACCGAAAGAAATCCGGAAGCCGTGGCCGGTACCAATAGTATTTAGAAATGGCTATTCCGAAGAGTCTCCGGAAATCATCTGCAAATGCACATTACATTTTGGAAAAGGCAAGCCGGAATGGGGAGCTGAGCCGGGAAAGTTATACTACGTGTTAAAAATACAGGAAATCGAGAAAGGAGCAGGACAATGAACAAAGTAATTTTAATGGGTCGCCTCACACGTGATCCGGAAGTTAGATATACTCAGGGAGAGCAGGCTATGGCAGTAGCGAGATACACCCTGGCAGTTGACAGAAGAGGAAAAAACCAGGAAAACTCAGCAGACTTCATCCAGTGCGTTGCATTCGGCAAGGCGGGAGAGTTCGCTGAGAGATACCTGCATAAAGGGACGAAAACCATAATGCCGCAGAAATTCGATTTAAAAATACAATAGGAGGATTTAATGCGAGAAATTGATATTATCAAAGAAGATATTCGGTGCTGTGATGATTTTGATGTGTATCCAAACGATTCCATCAACATCACATATGAACTGTGGTTTGATGTGGACAAATATTTCGGAACACATACTCGTGAATCATCTAGTTGGATCAATTTCTATACTTTCTATCATAAGGACGGAAGGATCACAGCAATGTACGAAATAGACTACGATGACCACATGGAATCTTTTGATTGGGAATTGACAGCGGAAGAGGAATTCTTTTTCCGCAACATGATGAATAGATATTGTAACAAATTATATGGTTGCTCCGTACCGGCGTTATGGAGCGAGCGTGAAACAACATGAGTATTACCATGGATAAGGGACCAATTTGGTCCCTTATTTTATTTTCTGCAATATTCCATATTCTATCTCTATCAGAACCATTATTCAAGAAAGGAGTGTAACAATACCACGTTCTGAAAAACCATATGTCACTATTGGAAAATATTCATTTTAAAAGGAGACGGATATGAAAACATTATATTTTGAGGCTGCTGGCTGTTATATTCTGCACAACGATGTTGAGAGCGGAAGAATCAGAACTGCCTTTACGAACAGAGACGGAAAAAAGGTGTACATTGAATTGATATGTGGCTGCAAAAGTTTAGCAATAAAAAAAGAGGATAAATCTGGAAAAGATATGCGGGAAAAATGGATTATAAAATCCGAATATGGATATATGTTTTGTGATTCCTGCCATTATATCACAGATGATCCCAAAATCAATGATTGTATGGAATCCCGTCTGCCGTGTGAGCGGAATTTGTATATTGAAAAGGTGAAATATACCAAAGAAAATATTCTGAACTTTGTAAATACCTATTGCAATGCTGATTTTGAAGAGGTTGTCGTGTTACATAATCTTGCCGGATATCGTGTATTCTCTGACTGTCAGAAAAAAGGCACTTCTGCAGCATATCGTTATGGGGATGAATTCCCGTATGATGCCGAATTGACCCTGAAACGCAGAAAAAAAGTAGAAGAGATGAAGAAAGAGTTTTGCGAATTGTTTCACCAGCAACGCGATAATACCAGCTACTGGGTTGATGATCTCGGACAGTTAAATGTCAAAATCAACACCTATCAGACAGCATTGGATGCGGCAAACTGGACCAAGGGCAGACATTTCATTGTGGAGGTATAAAAAAATGAAAAAACGTAAAATAACCTATTGCTATTTGATGGAACGTAAATCTGACGGAAAGAAGTTTGTTACTTTTGGAAATTTCAGGGAAGCATGGAATAAGCCTGCCAGCCTGTACGATTTTGTAACGAAAATGTATCCCTATCCACAAGAAACACCGTTCGGTTTGTGCGCACACATCTCAAACGGTTTACGTTGTGATCGGGAGCTTTTCAAAGTAATTCAGCAGGCCGCTCTTTGATCAAACAGATTGGAAAGGATTAAAATCATGATGACGAAAGAAGAATTTAGCCGAACAAACTGGAAAATGTCATATGAGCAATACCAAAAATGCTATTGCCCGGAATGCAGTAAAAAAGGTTGCCAGCACAGAAATGCTTACAGAAGAGTTCCATCGATTGATGGCGGCCTCACTCTCTGCCCTAAGCTGAGATCTGACAAATAATAAGATTTTCGAAAGAAATGAGGTAAATATGGGAATTAAATATCATCAGTATGGATGCGGCAATGATTATGGAGATGATCATTACCTTACAGATAATTGGAATCCAGATTATGACTATGGATCACAATACGTTGAAGTTTACTTCAATATCAATACTCCGTCATATATGCATGACAAAGATCCTTCCGCCTTTGGATTTGCATCGGATGAAGCGCGAGATGAGTGGTATGCTGCAGCAAGCAAAGTGATCGCATCCTTTGACATTCTGGAGGACAGCGGGTATAATGTTGAAAACAGCGCTGAAAAACGTGCTTACTTATATCCCCATCCACAGCAAATTAGTGGAGTCATTCTTAAAAATGATGTCAGAAAAGTGGCAGAAGCGATTGAATGTATGTCACTGTCTTCCATTCGCTGGGTGGATTTGCATGATACCGTATATGTGCTTTCTGACGAAGCATATGAGAAGTATCTTATGTTTAAGGATGAAGCCCTCAAAAAAGATCTGTTTGACGTTTGCCAAACTCCGAGAATCACACGATTCTATGATGCAATCGAAATCAGCAGAGCGCTTGCGATGAAGCATCGCTTGAAAAGACTGGGAATAAATGATGGAAGAAATTACGGATCTGGTCAAACAATAGACCATATCATGCGATTAATGCAGAAGATGTCTGAAGATGGGCTGCTCGTTATGACTTCTCCTAGTGGTGAAGAAACGTACGTCCGCAGCCTGAATAAAACAGAGCTTAAAAAGTGGATTCGTTCCCATATGATGCTGATCGAACAATACCGCTTTTTGTGGAGCAACCGGAAAGGATAACATATGAAAGATTGTGAAATTGCAAATATTCTGTATAATTTGAGTACAGATATGGACGCTGATGACTATGCTGACATCTATGATATAGAGGTTCAAGAGATTGAAAAAAGTATCTATAAGCTGAAAGAAAGCCATGATATTCTGTATCCTGTCTTAGTTTCGATCGCAGAAACGCATAAGGATATGTTCGATTTTTGTAAAGACCAAAATTAATCAAACACATATTATTTGATAAACCGCGCCGAATATTGGCGCGGTTTTCTTTATCCCAACGATTTAAAGATTACAAAACAGAAATATTATTTTAGCTCTCTTTGCTAATTCTATACACATCAGGACAATCTATAAGAAAGGAGAAGAAAAATACACGTTCTGAAATACATTATGTCAAAGAAAGGATATTAAAAGTAGCATGAATTTCACATCGACATCCGAAATCAAAGCACGGGTATATGAGCTGTATCTTACTGAAGATCAGGAAATTAACTCCAATTTTTTTGATTTTCATGTAAGAAATTTAAGATCTACATTGCTTAAAACATATGCGGAAATTCAAAAAGCAATCAATGGAGATGCCGTGGTACTCTTGAAAAACAGCATAGAAACCAGGCATGGTTCAGAGATTCAGGTAAATGGAATTCTGAGTTCATGGAAAGAAATTGGGGAAATTTACGCTGAAAATCGTAATGGACTTTATGACGGAAATTATAAGGAATTTCTGGAAGAATACAATGGTAAGGAAAATCTTACGGGATTATATCGGCTAATGGACCCAGTGTACACAGATTCTAAGTCCATTACTGGTGTTAAGCTGGATTTTATTTGGTAATACAGGATCATTGACCTGGAGGAAATTTTATGGCAAAAGTAATTAATATTAAATGGGAAACTGATGGATATGAAATCGATCTGCCAAACGAAGTCACTATTCCGGATTGCTTCATGGATTCGGATGCAGGTCCGGATGTAGATGCTATATCAGATTGGCTTTCTGATATGAGCGGCTGGCTTCATGACGGATTTGAGATTGTCGAATAAGGAAAATGGAGGAAACACAATATGGGAGCGTTTTCATGGCTGCGAGCCGAACGAACGACACAACGAAAAAATATTGCCGTTGGTGATATTTATAAAATTTTGATTCCTCAAGAATTTGGCGGCGGATTCATAAGGGATGAATATTGCGGTTCAGGAATCGTGTTTGGAGATGACTGGGATCATATGGCCGATTTATATGGAATTTTGGCCTAGCTGAAGACTATTATGTTTTTTCTGAGATCAGACCGATTTCAGTTGACGAATATTTAGCTTCTACAAAAACCTCTGTTGGATTAGCTATCAATCCTGACAAAACCATAAGCGATTTAAAAACTGAACTTTTAGAATGTGGCCTTTCACCGGAAGAACTTGATTGGCTTGAGCCTTAATTACAAATTTTCGGCAGCCATTCAAGTAACTCAAAATTTTCAGCAGAAGAGGACAATTATATGATCAAAAAATATTTGGAGTTATGCACAAGCCATCTTACGGAAGAAACTGTGAATAGTTTAAATACAGTCCAGCCTCCGTATAGTTATCAATACCCCTATGGCGTTTTTATTATCGTTCCGGATAGAAGCAGCGAAGAGGAGTTCGCGGATTTTTTCCAAGCCCTCCCAAATGATCTGCAAATTGTGCTGAAGTACGCGTACGAACATGATATCGAGTTGATCCTTTTGGATTCCGATGCGTGTGAAACAAGTGAGCTTCCTACATATGAGTGGTAATAGCAGACGCTGTGCGTAATCAAGCAAAATCAATTTATAAATTCTCGTGCTGGCAACAGCACGAGAAAATCAGATATTGGAGAAATAGCGGATGAAACGAATACAAGAATATCAGATGCTGCTTAATGCATCAAAAATTCCATACTTAGAAAAGAAAAAATCGTATTTATGTGAAAGCAATTGTAATTCGCCGGAAAACGTCGCAGAAATCATGGAGAAATGTTTTCAAATGAGCAATTTGCCAGAAGAACATGTATATGCTATTGCTCTAAACACGAGAAGTAGTATTATTGGTGTTTTTGAGATTAGCAGAGGTACTGTTGCTGCAAGCTTGCTTTCAGCCAGAGAAATTTTGATTCGAATGCTTATCGTTGGAGCAACCCATTTTCTTATTTGCCACAATCATCCAAGCGGACACTTGCAACCATCAAAATATGATGTCGATAGTACGAAGAATATCGTAAACGCTGGAAGGACAATAGGGATTCCGTTAGTGGACCATCTTATTATTGGCGATGGACGATATGTGAGCCTGCTGGAAGAGTATGGAAAGGAACTATTTGGATAAAAATTTTCAAAAGGAGCGATATAATTATGTGGACCATAATGTGGACTGAAAATTCCCAGGACAGGTGGGATAGACTTGATTGGAAATCGTAATATGAATGATTTAGAGCAAGGAAAATATGATGGATATAGAGATATATTTGATTTATTAGATGAGGTGAAACAAATGAAATTTAAGAAAGGTGATAAAGTATTTCACAAAAATTTAAAATTGTTTGGAATATTTGTAGATTATGCATGGGAAAACCCAAATGAGGAGGCAGATGTTGATTTTGAAATGGAAGATGGTTATATTGAACAGCGACATGTTTCAATAAATCAATTACAGAAGTATCCAAGTAACGAAGAGATTGGAAAGAGATTGGAAGGTATAACAGTGGACGAATTAAGAATTAAAATTGAGCAGCTTATTGAGGATTTAGAAAATGAAACGGTAAATCGCAATATGAATGATATGGAAGAAGGTAGATATAAAACTTTGTGTGAGGTATTGGATTTAATTGACGAGCAGAAGAAATGACGATTTCATGTTATATATTGAATTGCTTTGTGTTTCTTGATATTGGAGTTGGAAAAGCGAGGGCGAAGACCCTGATAGAAGCTGCAGAGCACAGCGTTGGAAGCAAAGAAGGTGCGGTGTCTGCAAGAATGGAAATCCGAATGCTTCTGGAGGACTATGAATCCAGAAATACGCGTCTACAGGAAGTTATGGTTCTAATTGAAGAACTGGTAAGAAAGATTCCGATGGCTGAAAAGCTGTTAGAGATCAAAGGTGTGGGAATCAGGACAGTGTCAGGGTTCCTTGCAGAAGTAGGTGATATCAGCCGCTTCAACAATCCGAAGGAACTGCAGAAGCTTGCAGGATTGGCATTGGTTGAAAATAGTTCGGGAAAGCACAAGGGCGAGACAACAATAAGCAGACGAGGTCGAAAGAGACTCAGATATCTGCTCTTTGAGGTTGCAATGTCACTTGTGTCGAAGAACCAGGAGTTCAGGGAACTCCATAATTATTACACAACCAGAAGGCTGAATCCGTTGAAGAAAATGCAGTCACTTATGGCGATTGCAGCCAAGTTGATACGTGTCTTTTATGCCATGCTGACAAAAGGTGTGGATTATGATCCGAAAAAGATGGTCAGTGACATCAAGAGACCGGCCGTTTATCTACAGGCTGCGTAAGAAAGACAAGTAACTGTAATGGAGGCTGTCAAGTGGATAGCCACTGAATTAAGCAGAATGTAACAGATAACGTCCACTGATCACAGTGCTGGAACAGGAAGCGAGTCAGTAATCAATAATACAAAGAATGAGCCAGTAGTCGGCAGGAATATTTTCCATGGGGCGAGACCCCGTATAGGAGCATAGCTGACACCCTGGTTATGGACAGGCAGGACGAAGGAAGTTAGGACCTCTGGAGACAGAGATGATCCTGGTGGATATAGGAGGTTAGCTGCCATAGAGGGAAGGGTATACACAAGGCCAGTAAAGCGAAAATCAATGACGTTTTATTTCGTATACCATTCAACCGCTATTTCAGTACCTGATACATCGAAATGCTCATAGCTGTGGCTTATTCACTGAGATATGAAAGGTTGAAAAACCTTGAATTTTCAATAAAAAACACTTGATTATATGAGGAGGATTAATTAGAAAATGACCTATAAAGAAGCAAGCCGAGATGTTGTCATTCCTGGTGGACATGTTTACGATATTGGATTTTACGATGGAGACGAACGACAGTTCGTTGCGTTTGGTTCTCGGGATCTTGAACAATTATGGAATGATTTCTGTGACAAAAATAATCTTGAAAGGGATTGCATTGACTATATCGAACTGGTATAAAAACAGAAGAATGAAATGGAGGATATAATGTATACCTATCAGTTTAATTACAGCAGTAGCGTTGATGGATTTGGTACTATTCAGTTTTGCAGCTACACAAAAAAAGAAGCCACAGATTTGTTTGAATCGTGGCAGGCAGAAAACGGATACAATATTCCTGAATATACCGTACAGACCGTGTATAACAGGGCTGATGCGGAAGAATATGGGGCGGAATACTTCGTAAAACAACGTAATTATCCAGAATAATGAAATAAGGGGTTGCAACATCGGCAAATATTTGCTCTGTTACAGCCCCTTATTTCCACGTTTTTCTCGGTTCAAGTGAAGATACTTGGAGTCTTCTAGTGAACTCTAATAACTTCAGTTTTATTATAGGATATTTTCTCTTAGACTACAAGTGTGAAATAAGGATTTTAGAAATTTTTAGAAACATTTCATAAATGTGATGTTATCATTTAGAAAAACATTAGATTTATGTTATACAAATAGAATATATTATAAAATCGTTATTATATATAAAAGTTTTACGCCAAACCAACAAAAACCATCCCTTAAAAATAGATAATGTCAATATTGCAAACCCTAAAGTATAATGACCTTTTTTCTGTAGTTTCTCAAAAACCTTTCTTATTTATTGGAACGATTATAGAAAATATTGATTTAACCGGAAATGCAGAACAAAATAAATTAAAAGATACCTTGGTTCAAAGTAAAGTGGCCGAATATTTAGAGCATTTTTCTGAAAAAGAACATACCAAAGTAGGAAACGATGGAGCAACACTTTCTGGTGGAGAAAAGCAAAAGATAGCTATTGCACGAGCATTATTAAAGAATGCTCCTATTGTAATTCTGGATGAAGCAACAACTGGTTTTGACACTGAATCACGTACATACTTGCATGAGATGATAACAAGCCAGATGAAAGAAAAAACCGTATTATTAATCACTCATCATTATGAAGAACTGGATGGATTCGATAAAATTTATCGTTTGGAAAATGGATATTTGTTTCCCGTTAAATAATCATATAAATAAACTAAAAAAGCCAAAAAGAATGTCTTCAATACAGTTTGTAGGATATTCTTTTTTTGTGTGTTTTTTTCCTACGTGAATCTGTTTCTCACTATTTTTCTTAATACTATCTATATAGCCTTCTATAAAATAGGCTAAATTTCCGGGAAAGGAGCAGAAGTTGGTGAATTTATCCGGTGTTGGTGAAAAAACAGAACGAAAATTAAAAAAGATAGGAATTTTAAAAGCAGAAGATTTTTTACAATATTATCCGAACCATTATGAATACTTTCCTTATCTTACCTATATTAAGGATCTTGCCCATTTGGAAGAAGGTACCGTTGTGAGCATTTGGGTACAGCTAAAGGTCAATGTGATGCGTTCCGGCAAAGTTACCCGTATCTGGGGGGAAGATTCCAGCGGAGACATCAATATCTCTTGGTTTCATCCGCCTTATACCGTTCGTCAGTTAAAAAGAGGGAGTAAGGCTGTATTACGCGGTCCAATTTCTTTTTTTCGTGATAAACCCTGTATGTTCCAGCCTTCTTTATATTCACCGGAAGAATATAAGGAATTATTAGGAAAAATGCTTCCTGTATATCCGTCTACATCTGGTATTTCGCAGAGATTACTTCGAAGCTGCGTCCGGGAAGCCCTTGAAATGGAGATTTCAGAGACATTGCCTGAAACAGTGCTTCAAAAATACAACTTATATTCCAGAGCAGATGCTTTAAGAGAAATCCATTTTCCCAAAAACGAATTTACGCAAAAGCAAGCTGTATACCGTTTGAAATTTGAAGAATTTTATCAGTTCAAGAAAGAGTTGGCGGAAAACTATGCTGCAGAAGAGCCAAACGCATGTCCGATGAAAAAATCAAGCCTGCTTAATAACGTTGTCATAAAGGGACTGCCCTACACATTGACGAATGCGCAGCAACAGGCATGGAAAAAGCTGGAAACAGAGCTGTGCGGAAAATATCGGGTAAACCAGCTGATTCAGGGAGATGTTGGCGCTGGTAAGACCATTGTTGGCTTTTTAGCTATGTTATTAGCAGTTGATAATGGCTATCAGGCTGTTTTAATGGCTCCAACAGAGGTTTTGGCAGAACAGCATTATGAAGATATGATGGGTTTCCTGAAAAATTATAATCTGCCTTATGCATGTGTCTTAGTTACAGGAACAACGAAACAGAAAAAAGCGATTTATCGAAGAATTGCGGATGGCACAGCTAATCTGATTATCGGAACCCATGCTGTAATTTCAGAGTCAGTCGCATATCAAAAGCTGGGAATTGTTATTATTGATGAACAGCACCGATTTGGTGTTTCACAGAGGACATCTTTACAGAACAAGGGGAAGAGGCCGCACGTTGTTACAATGAGTGCAACTCCAATTCCCCGTTCTCTTGGACTTATTTTATACGGAGATATGGATATTTCTATCATTAACGAGCGACCGGCTAATCGACTGCCTTTAAAAAATTGTGTAATCTCACGGAGTGATCGTTCCAAGGCATGGCGGATGATTTACCGCCAGATCCAGCAAGGAAGGCAGGCATATATTATATGTCCAATGGTAGAGCAGAACCCGCTGTTTCCAGTTGCTGATGTCCAGAGTTACGCCGAATTTCTTCGGAAGGAATATCCTCCAGATATTCAGATCGGCATCTTACACGGAAAGCTTTCTGCTAAGGAAAAAGCTTCCATTATGGAAAAATTCCAGAAGAATGAAATCCAGTTGTTGATAGCAACTACCGTTGTTGAGGTAGGCGTTAATGTTCCAAACGCTTCCGTGATCATGATTGAAGATGCAGATCGTTTCGGTATGGCACAGCTCCATCAGCTTCGCGGTCGGGTAGGCCGCGGAAAATGGCAAAGCTATTGCATTTTTGTGAATGGAAACAATGATCCTTGCGAACGCCTTGACATCATGAAAAGCACAAATGACGGGTTTGTTATTGCAGAAAAAGACATGGAACTGCGAGGGGTCGGGCTGCTTCTTGGCGAACGTCAGTCAGGAAAAACAAGTTTTGTCTTGGTGGATGTATATCATGATACGGAAATTCTGCGTTTGGCTGCAGAAGCAGTAGAAGAGAGTAACAAAAAAAGCAGCAGGAGGTCTAAATAAAACGATGAAATCTATTCTTCAGTATCCGGGAAGTAAATGGCGGATTGCAAAACAGATTGTTTCTCTTTTACCGCCGCACCATACATATTTGGAGCCTTATTTCGGAAGTGGAGCTGTTTTGTTTAATAAAAGCAGATCCGACATAGAAACTATCAACGATCTGGATGAAAATGTGGTAAATTTCTTTCAATGGTTAAAAAATGACCCAGAAAAGCTTGCTCATGAGCTGTGGTATATTCCTTATTCACATTCTGTTTATAACAATGCAGTACAAAATAAGGCTCAAAATTCTTTGGAACAGGCTGTGAATTATTGTATTATGCTTAATATGGGGCATGGATTCCGCACAGGCGGCCCCGTATCCGGCTGGAAGTCTGATATACATGGACGCGAAAGAGCCTATGCAGCCAAGAATTGGGCATCGTTGCCGTCCAGACTTGAAGAGGCGGCAGCCCGTTTACGCGGCGTACAAATCGAATGTATGCCGGCACTGGAGCTGATTCAAAAATACAGATATAAAGATGTCCTTCTTTATCTGGACCCGCCTTATGTTCTTTCCTCCCGTGCTGGTGGTCTGCAATATGCCAAAGAAATGTCAGATGCAGACCATGAGAAGTTGTTGGAAGTTATATTAGATCATCCGGGACCTGTAGTTCTTTCCGGGTATGATTCGGATTTATACCGCAATATGCTAAAAGATTGGCATCGTATCGAGTTGGAAAGCAGAACACAGTCTCATGTACGGCGGACAGAGGTCATATGGACAAACTATATTCCGCCGCAAGCAGAACAGTTGACGTTTGAGTTAGACTGAAAAGATATGAAGGTTCCTGACGTTTGGCAAAACACTCAATAACACGGACATATTTTTACATTGACTTTTTCCTTTGCAACGAATATCATAATAATAACTCCTCTAACACGTTTAGAAGGAGAATCCGGTTTTCGCATTGCGATTACCGGTTTTTTATGCTTTCTTCATGTTTCGACCACATATTGGACACAACTATTATGTATAGTTATAGTTGTCCACAAGAAAAACAAACATTTTCTTTTTCATACCTTCCGGAGAGATTCCCTTATCTCTCCGGCTCCTTTTTTGTCTAAAAATTCTTGTACGTCAAAATCCATTCAATAAAATCTTTACAATACTTCAAGTAGAAGCTAAAATAAAAAACATTGAATGGAGAATATATATATGAAATTTTTTAAAACCCACAGCGATCATGAATTAAAAAGAATTAAAAAGACCGTAAAGCAGATTCTGGAGCTGCAGCCAGAATACGCACAGTTGTCGGATGAACAGTTAAAATCTAAAACAGAAGAATTTAAACAACGTCTGAAAGAAGAATCTCTGAATGATCTTCTGCCTGAAGCCTACGCAGCTATCCGGGAAGCGGATAAGCGGGTTCTGGGGATGGAACCATTTCCTGTTCAGATCATGGGCGGAATTATTATGTCCCAAGGACGAGTAGCCGAAATGTGTACTGGCGAAGGTAAGACACTTGTATGCACTCTTCCTGCTTATTTGAACGCATTAACCGGAAAAGGTGTGCATGTCGTGACGGTCAATGATTATCTGGCAAAACGAGATTCCGATCAGATGGGACAGGTGTATGAATGGATGGGACTGTCCTGTGGCTGTATTACGCAGGATATGGAAGCTCCTGATCGAAAGGTTCAGTATGCCAAAGATATTACCTATATCACAAATAATGAGCTGGGCTTTGACTATTTACGGGATAATATGGCTGTACGCAAATCTCAGATGGTTCAGCGCGGACTGCATTTTTGTATTATTGATGAGGTGGATTCGGTTCTGATTGATGAGGCACGTACTCCGCTGATCATTTCCGGTACAAAATTCTGCTCCAAAGGCAAATATCTTGCATTTGATCGTTTTGCAAAGATGCTTGAGCGTGGCGAGACAACGGAATTAAATAAAATTGATTATATTTCCGGAGAAATGGGAACAGATTCCGGAGATTATGTAGCAGATGAGAAAGATAACAATTTGTTCCTGACAGAAGCCGGAGTTGCCAAAATTGAAGAAATGTTCCATATTGGGAATCTTTCGGACCCAGAAAATCTCAGCATCCAGCACGGAATGGTGAATGCGCTGCGTGCCAATGCATTAATGCATAAAGACAAAGATTACGTAGTGCGTGATGATGAAGTCTTATTGGTTGATACCTTCACCGGACGTATTATGCCCGGCCGCCGCTTTTCAGACGGTCTGCATCAGGCGTTGGAAGCCAAGGAAGGGGTATCCATCCGACCGGAAAATAAGACGCTGGCAACGATCAGTTTCCAGAACTTTTTCAATAAATATGAGAGAAAATGCGGAATGACAGGAACCGGACAGACAGAAGAGCAGGAATTCCGTGATATTTATGGAATGGATGTTATCCATATTCCTACCAACCGCCCAATCATCCGAAAAGATCTTAATGATTCTGTATACAAAACCAAGGCGGAAAAATATGCTGCTATCGTAAAAAGAGTACGAAAAATCCACAAAAAAGGCCAGCCGATCTTAGTTGGAACCGAAACAATTGAAGTTTCCGAGATTTTGTCTGAGATGCTCCTGAAAAAAGGCATTGCTCATAATGTGCTGAATGCGAAAAATCCAGAAATGGAAGCTGCAATCGTGGCAAAAGCGGGACAATTTGGGGCAGTAACGATTGCTACCAATATGGCTGGCCGCGGTACTGACATAAAGCTGGACAGCAGATCCAAAGAAGCCGGCGGCCTGTATGTGATTGGCACAGAACGCTCTGAGAGCCGAAGAGTAGATAATCAGCTAAGAGGCCGTTCTGGACGACAGGGAGATCCGGGTGTTTCAAAATTTTTTATTTCTCTGGAAGATGACCTGCTGCGTTTATTTGGTTCCGAAAAATATATTTCCATCTTTGAGAACCTTGGAATTAAGGATGGCATGCCGATCGAACACCGTATGCTGTCCCGTTCCGTCGAAAAAGCGCAGAAAAAGGTAGAGGAGAACCATTTTGCTTCTCGAAAAAGTCTTCTTGAGTACGATCAGGTCAACAATGATCAGCGGGAGATTATATACAGAGAACGCCTGAAAGTCTTAAATGGCGAGGATATCCATTCCGATATTTTGTATATGATCGATTCCATTATTGATCGAAAAGTAATCGAATCCTATGAAGGAAATGAAATCTCGGCAAAATTGCTCAATGACAACTTATTACCAATCATTCCGCTGCCGACAATCGGCGATGCTGATACCAAGGAAGATGATTTTGTTAAAAGTCTGCATACGAGTGCCAAGGTATTATATCAGAAAAAAGAAGCTTTGATGGAGCAGGCATACCCGAATGAGCATATGATGAGGGAAATCGAACGAACGCTGTTGCTCAAAACGGTTGATAAATACTGGCAGCAGCAGATCGATGATATGGATCAACTCCGGCAAGGTATTCATATGGTTAGTTATGGGCAGAAAGATCCCAAATTAGAGTATCGTTTACAGGGATTTTCCATGTTTAATGCCATGAATGATAACATTCAGGAGGATACCGTTCAGCTTTTATACCAGGTTGCGCCTGTCATCCATGATAATTGATATACCCAAAGAGGTCCGAAAGGATCTCTTTTTTTTGCCCAATTCTATTTTTTTTTACAATACTATATATGAGAAAAAAATATCCAAAGCTGGGAGGCAACCTATGAAGAGAATCGTGTTAGCAATTACCCTATATATTTCTTGTATGGTGGTAGACTATCTTGTCCATTATCTGAACAACAGAAAAAAGTCATCAAGCCCAACAACCACTCAAAACTCTGAAAGCTATGTTGTAAGTTGTCCGGCATCTGTTAAATATGTATATATGACCATATTCGCTTTGGAAATCATACTGTTTGGTGTGTTTCTTTTTTTAAAGTAACTTCAAATTCCAATATCACAGCAGGACATTTTCGATTTGCGCTTATTTTTGCCGGGATCGGATTGTTTGTTGTAATCTGGACCTCCAGTTGGAAATTGGAGGTAAACAAGACTGAATTAAAAATTCATAAATTATTTCATAGAACCCAATCGGTATCTGTTTTTGATATAAAGAATGTAAGAATAGGGGAAAAGCAGGACGTTACCTTATATGACATGGATGACAAGAAAGTCCTTACCGTTGATGCATTATCTGATAACTATAATCGTTTTTTAAAAACCCTGGAATTTTATGGTAAGTATCCGGCTGCATGTAAATAGTGAACAAGGAGGTACATCATTTTGAGTCAATTTCGAAACTTCTAAAATAGATATTTATCAGGAATTTGGAAAATTATGGAACTTTTTATCAAAGCTGTTTGAAACATTTTTTCATGATTTTTCAACATGTGTTATCAAAATTATAGATTACATATATCCCCGATGGAACGCCTTTATATGGAATAGAACAGGAGAAGCTTGGCCTAAAGATTTATTTTCATTCTTTGTCGGCTGTGCTTTTTGCCTTGGCCTGATATTGCTCCTGCATTTTCTTCACTCAAAACATAAGGCACGGCATAAATTCGATAAAGCGTCTCAAAAGCCTAAGATTACATTCAAAATTCCGTTCTTGCCAATAAGTTCGATTATGACCGTGAAGAAATTCGAACGGCGGCGGGTTCACTGCACAGACTTTTCGGGTGTATATGTTTTGCATAATTGCAAAAACAAGAAAAACTATGTAGGACAGAGCCAGCGGGTGATGAAACGGGTAAATGATCATTTAACCGGACATGGCTGCCGAGATGTATATAGAGATTATAAGAATGGAGATAAATTCTACATTCATACGATTCCATTTAAAGGGAGTGGGTATCGTTCCCTGAATGCTCTCGAGCGCGATAATATAGCCAAATATTCTGGATATACACGCGGTTACAACAAAACTAAAGGAAATATTGGATAGCAGAGGCAGGAGAATATTCTTTTGCTTCTGCTCTTTCTGTGTCCGCCGCACACATGTTCTGATTTTCTGCTTTTCTGATCCGATTGTTTTCCTGCCCATTCACAATACTTATCATATCAGGCAAATTCATACGAAAGGAGAACTAAATAAGGAAATGTCTGAAAAACAATATGTCAATGGAGGTATTATTTATGGCCAGGAAAAAAGAATTTAAAGATGTTCGGCAGTTATTGGCCGAAAATCTCGAAAAAGCTTATGAACGCTGGGATTTGCTGTATAAGAATGGCGGCAGTGATCCCTTCTGGTGTGACGGGACTAACCTGAACTTGGTACGAAATCATATTTTGTACTATAGAGAACAGTGTGAAGAAGTTTTAGAGCCAAAAGACTATCCGGAAGCGTATCATAAAGAGCTTCCGCCAGTGGTCCCAGATGATTACATGGCAAAAAAAGGTGAAATTATGCAAGATGCCCAGAATCTTTACCTTACCCTTACAGATGCTGCTGGGAATGAGAACGATCCCGATGTAAAAAGTGCACTTGAAAAGGAACTCTGTGCTTTAAAAGTTTCTTTTAACTCGGGATCAAGAGAACTGGTTGCATTGCGTAATATTCTGCGCAGAAATGAGTATTTCCCAATTCTAAAACAGCATCCTGTTACGGATAAGATAGAGAAGACCATTACCGTTACAGGTCGCTGCTCCAGCCGTGAAAAGGCGGTCATAACAGCACCGAATGAGACGCAGAAACCTTTTTTTGAAAGCAAGGAAACACTTCCCGTGGGACAACTTTCTATTTTTGATTATATGTAAGGAGATTTTTTTAAATGGATTATCAAAAGAACACAGAACACATTGGCAGCAGTGATATCGGCATCTTAATTCTTTCCGGTTTTGAACGTGGAAAAGGATTTCAGTTAAAAAAACTTTTTTTCGGGGAAGATGGAACTTATTCAGCTTATATTGTCAATGGACAAACACACATTCCAGATCACTATGAACTCATCTGCGAATTCAACACATGGATGCGCATCTATGATGATGATCATTTTGTTCGAAAATTCTCTGCAGATGCAATTCGGGTATATCGTTCCGGGGATCGTGGATGCATTATTCAGCTGATTTAATTAAAGAAAGGAATGTAATGTGAGAGGATATTTGATTGATGTTATTGAAGGAAAAACGCACTCTGTAGATGTATTTGATCTGGAGGATTATCAAAAATTCATTCACTGCCAGACGATAGATATTGTATCTCGTACTATCGGTGACCGAGAGTATGAGATCATTTGCGATGATGAGGGGCTTTCCAAGCGTCCTGCACTGGTATCTGCTGTAAATAATGATGGCCAGCCAATGCTGGTGGGAAATCTCATTGTCATGGGAAATTCAGGCGGAGATGAAGATATGCATGAAATCTCATTTGATGAAATTCAGCATCTGAAAAAGCATTTTATGCATGTTGTTACAAAAGGATCAGGTCCAATACACCATTATACGTTGCTTTGTGATGTAGAATTTATTTGAGGATATGAAATGACAATACTTCAGCGCGAACATTCTCCTGATGGAATACTTATTCACTTAGAGGATTGGTCCTGCGAATATAAGGCAGCAAAAAATGCAACGATCGCTTTATATCCCGTTGCACAAAATAATATTTGCAATAATGGCCGAACATATCCCAAAAAGGGAAAGTTGTTCCGCGTCAGCTTTGACTTTGAGAGCGCAGCAGAAGCGCAAAGTGCATTTTTCAGTATTATATCCGGGAAGAAAAATATTTTGGACTATCTCAATAAGTATTCATCGGAAACAATACGCAAAGAAGATTTCTTGAAAGCATTGAAAAAAGAGATAAAACCGGGGGCATAAGCTCCCGGCTTTTGTTTTTGGAAGAATTTTCTATTCTATCTGTATCAGAACAAATTATCAAAGAAAGGAGTAACTAAATATACGTTCTGAAAAACATTGTATCGAAAGGAAAATTATATGAAAATTTACAGAAATGGAAAAGAAATTGTCTTAACAGACGAAGAAATCATGGAGGCTCATGCTGAACATATCAAGAGTTTCATGAGAAACGAATTAATCACAGTCTATGGATTACCAGATGAAGAAGCAGAAGACTACGCTGAACTGGCGTATTCGCATTATACAAGTGGAAATGGCTATACCGAATACGATTGCATTGAATGGGCGGTTACCATTTATGATTTACCGAATTTAGAGCTTGAAGATTCCTATCTGCTCCTCTGGCCCAAAGGGACAAAAAAGTTCTTTTCGAGCTTAGATGATGCGGTTTTTGCGGCAGCCACCAAAGTGAGTTTCCCTTTCCCAGCTTATGAGCAGATTTGGATTCTTGCTTCTAACGACAAGGGAAAAGTAGTTCCTGTTAAAAAGTACAGATCTTCAGATTTGTTACTGGAAGATTTATGGAAATCTTTAACGGATGTCCCATTTGATCCGGATTCTGAAGACCGTCTTGTACTTGCTGAACCATGGTTTAACTTTCCTGCTGGAACTGATCAGGAAGAAATCTGGGCATGGTTTGATGAAAGATACAGCGGCGGAGTGGCAAAGCTCATGTTTCCGTCACTTTTCAATCCTTCCCAAAAGGAACCTTCCGAAACAGCTTCTTTATTGGATGCCGTTGAGAAGAAAGTTTTTTCAATGCATTCGACGAATCCGGATGCCTTTACCGATCCTGATACCATCTTGGCAGATTTATTTAGTAAGGTAGATATGCAGCTCACCGGAACATCTGAGGAACTTTTCAATATTTATCGGCGTTCAGGCGATAAACAGGCCGTAAAAGATCTGTTTCTATTCTTTACAGATATTTCTTTTGATGAATATCTGCAGAAATGCATTGAGGAAACGGCATCTCTGGCTGTAGCAGATCTTAAATCTTAAAAACGATTTCAAAGGAGAATAAGAGAATGAACGTAATTGACTTCCATGTTACCAAGATCTTATCCGAAAAATACGGAAAGGTATATGAACTGTATGGAATGACGCTGGAAAAAGCACAGTCTCATCCTAAAAGCTTATGGAGAGAATATCTGCTTAGTGACGGCGTACTGCAGGAGTACGAGTTTTGGGATTACGGCGGAACTCGTACAGAAAAGCGTGTCAGCACACTTGCAGATGCTTATTATCCCGGCTATGTTGGTCAGCACTAAAAGACTTTATAGTTTAATAGAGAAAGGATATCTATGAGCAAAAGAACGAATATTCCAGACAATAAGAGCATCCTGCAGCGAATGGAAGCGGAGCTGGCTCAATCCAGCGGAACAGAGTATCTGCTTACGGATGGCTGTGTTATTTCTGCTGATGTAGAAGCAGTTCGAAAATGGTTCCATGAATACAAATTAGTTTTTGAATCCTCAGAAGAATGACATAGACAAAATGTGATCAAAGCATGCCGAAAGGCAAGATGTCCGGCAGGTGGAGTGAATCTCTATGTCCTGCCGGATGTAAAATAAAACAGATAGGAGAAAATTATATGTTAATTTATGGCGTAAAAATTTCAGACATCAAAAAATATAATGAACAGAAGGCTGAAAGATTCTTCGAAATTCTTCAGAAAACGAATGCAAGCAATATTGCCGAAAAGTATTTTCTTGATAAAACAAAAAATGACGGTACCTTCGACGATTTTCTTTCCAATTTTGATGATGGCTGCGGGAACTATGGAGCAGCCGCTTGCCTGAAAGAAATTATTGAAAATATTGAAGGCATTAATATCTCATGCGATACCGTAGATGGCGTGCAATACCTTGGATTATCCGTAGATACTCCATGGTATTACAATGAAAAGACAAGAAATATGGGTCAGAAAAAATACGAAGCGATCCTAATGAAATATATTTCTTGTGTCACGGACGAGAAATTAGAAATCAAATATTGGGCAGCAAACGACGATTGCGATTGGTGATTCTATAACCAATCGCGGACAGCATTTTTGAGGAGAAAATAATATGGTGAGAAAAATCAATAACAGATTATATAAAATCAATACATATGCTTCTGAAATGATTGTTGAAGTAGATGACAATTATGACGAAGAAGTACAAAAATTAAAGAAAGAGATTCAGCTTGATAGTCTCGGATGTAAATTAAATTTGCTTGTATATCTGGCAGAATTATCTGTACAGGGATATGCCATTTCAAGTGTAACAGAATTTAATTCAAACGGGACAAAACCTAGAGTTGCCTATGCTAATGACAAGAATTTCAAAAAGATCGTGAAATATTATTCCACAAAGGAAGCATAGGAAGCGGCGATTTTACTATTTTGACAAGAAAAGAGGATAATATTGTGGCAAAGAAATTAATTAAAGAAATTAGGCCATATGTAAAACTTTATAGAGATACTAATAATGGGATTGCTTGGATTGAAGATGGTTCCACTGGTCTTGGCATCAGTGTGCATCCCAACCTTGACAAAAGTGGTTCTGTGACCGGAATGAAAAAACTGGGATACTGGGATAAGTCAGATAGAATTGTGCTGAGTCATGGATGGAAATATAACATTGATAGATTTGTTTGCGATAAGAAAAACGATCTGGAGATGATTGTTGCGGATGAATGCATGTGTCGGGCCTGCCTGAAGAGAAGAGGTGCATAATGGAAACATTCTTTTTTCATCAGGATATCATTATCATTACAGCAAATGCTACCGGCGAAAAGTATTTAATCAAAGCAAAATCTATTCAGGATATTTTAGATGATTGGAATGGGGACTGTGAATTCGTTCCGTCAAACGATGCGTGTGTATTTTATACTGAGTGGAATGGGCGACCAATTAACCCTGCCGGGTATACTGATTTCGGTACACTAATCGAATATCTGAAAGGTTTGCAGAAACGAGGAAGCGGCGTTTAAAAAGAGAAGCCTATTATTAATTTCTGGAGGAATCTAGCATGAAAGAACTAATCAAATGATACATTAGCATCTATTGTATTTGAATCTGGCTATCCTTGGCAGCTTAATGATATTGAAAGAAATATATCAGAAAAAGCATTAAAAGATATCTGTAAAAAATACATGGATGAAATTGGTTTAATTGATGAACCTGATTATTTAGAACTTGAGTATTTTGGATAACCATGAAATGAGGTTTACTGTGAAGAATGGAGGATATATGATGAAACGTGATTTAGTAGATGAATTGTATAAAATAGCGTATAAACGATATAGAGAAAAATATCCAAATAAAGATTTCGCATCTATTCCAAATTTTTTAGATTCACTTTGGTTCAGTATTGAAGGTGAACTTAATAGAAATGGATACGATGCTGCAAGAAAATATGCAGAAGAAGCAGAGTTAATTGTATTAAGGTGAATGAAATGAGGATTTGCTGTGAAGAATGGAGAAAATAGAATGAGAAAAGAAAATGGAGTATCTGTGACAAAAATATTAACAGATGTTCGGAGTAATCAAAAAAATGGGACATTGCATGGGTATAATTACTTTGAAGATGAAAGTGGAAAATGGATATATAATATTGATTTTCACATTGATGGTTGTTTTGCACCTATTCAATTGAAATTACCTAAACGAATTTCAATTACAAGGGCAGTAGAAAAGGCAAGAAAAATATTTAATAATACAAAATATTGTAGACAGCCAGATTGGAACAATTAAAGATAGCAATATTGATAATTGGAAGATAATGAAACGATGATTTCAGAAAATGGAGGAAAATCATGTTATACAATGTAAGTTTTATGCTCAACGGAGTTGATTGCGCAAATCTTGTTGATGCCGATGCTGATATGGAGACGGTAAAAGAATATTTTATTCATGAGCATCTGAATGGAGATAAAAATCGGTTTGTTGGAATTTCCGAAAATAACGAATCTTACAAACCAGGAAAACCTGTGCATAAAATGCCGAATAACTGGAAACGAAAATAAATTTAGAAATGTAGGTGATAGTATAAAAAGGAGCAGAAATCATGAGAGAATACAGAACTGAAAGTTATAAGAAAAAGCTCGCTGGCAATAAATTCTTTAGTTCAGATAGCGATCTAAAAAAATATGATGGTATGAGAGTTGAAAAGGTAATAAAGGAACTCACGGAAAAAGATTATGATAGGGAGCTGTTGGACGATACGGATAGAAATGAAGATGGTAAACGGAGATATGAAATAAATTGTATGTATGAAGTAAAACTTCAAAATGGCGAAATTATTAACGCATATGAAGATGAAATTAACCCAAATTATTGTGGCGATTATGAAGCATGATGAAGTCATAATTTCAGAAAGGAAAAACTATGCGAGAAAAAAATGTGCGAGAAATCAATCTTACAAAAGAAAATATTTGCTTCGCTAATAAGATTAGCGTTGAAGATAATGTGATTGCTGCCGAGTGTACCCTGTTGTTTGATGTTGATAAGTATTTTGGAACAACTATCAAAAAGGATAATACTTGGATTAGCTTTGATGTATGCTGGACTCCTAATGGATCAGTCCATGCTGAATACTGTCTGCGTTCCTTTGATGACTGCTGCAAACGTCTTGTTGATTGGCGTTTAACGGAGGAAGAGCAGGAAATCATCTTAGATAAAATGGAAGAATATTGTATGCAAGAAACCGGAAAGACTTTACAAGAATTATGGGACTCATACGAGGTCGAATAAAAAAAACCATGGCAATACAGAATGGTCGGGAATTCCCGGCCATTTTGTTTGTCCGCGCTTTTTACATTCTAAGAATATCAGATCAATTTAAAGAAAGGAGCATAATAATACATCGATCTGAAATTCAATTTGTCAAGGAGATGAAAAATCATGAAATACCGATGTTACGATTGGTATGGGACCGAAAAGGCAAATAACCTTTCCTCTTTAAAAGATGCCGTAAAAGAAGCATTGAGATTAGGTTGTGAAGTCTACGATGAAAACGGAGAAATCATATTTTCACAATGGGATGGATGGAACGGGGATTATCCTGATATTAAAAAGAAGGCTTTTCCTGTTGCAGATATGGAAATGGTTAAAAAAGCCCAAAATTTTCTTAAAAAAACCAGTACCTATGAAGATTGGTATTCTTTCAAGAATAACCAATTTCATGAATGGATAGGTAAGGCAGAATGGCTGCATAGTGATCGATGGAGCGCTGCTTATGACTGGGTGTATGATGGAAAATTTGCCGATGTGGATATTCCAGATGATATTATTAATTGCCTCGTTGAAGAATGGGAGAAGTCAATGGGATTGAAAGTTGGCATATAAAAAAATTTGGAAATGGAGTAACATATGGATTATCAAAAACTTTTTTTGCAAAGATGGAAAGAGCTGTAAAAATTTTTATGGTCCCGGGTAATATTATCGCTTGCTTTTATTACTTATGAAAAGTATTAAAAATAACATTGGGATAGGAGATCAGCTATGACAGAGAAAGGGATTGAAGTTGTGATGAATGCATTGGCAGGAACCCAAACAGTGGTAACGGCCGATTTTGCCAATGAAGTAGAACAGATCTTAAGAGAAAAAATACAAATTGAAAAGGAAAACGGAGGAAACTGCCATGAAAGCAGAAGTAAGAGCAAAATACATTACTAAATGGGATGACGGAAGGACGATTCTTGAGTCACCGTGCAAGGTAAATCTTATTACACACGAAATTTTGCATATTGGACGACGAAAAATCATCTGCAGCCCCTACCCAAATCGTGTTCTGGATGATTATGTAGAACACTTGGATGCTGAATATGTCCGTTTTGCAGACGGAACCTGCTGCAATGTTGTCGATTACCAGTCTACGTGGTCTTTCAAGGAACAATGTGGTATTGCACCGTTTTATAGGTCCTAAAAGGATATGGAAGGGTAAATGTTATGCTTAAAAATCTAAATTTGTTTCGTACAAAAAAGCAGTTAGAGAAACAGCGTTATAAAACGATACTCGTAGGAGAAAAAATCACAATGACATCGTATTCCCGCGAAGGATTCATATTTTTAAAGAGCCGTGAAAAAGCAAATAAATCCAATGGTTAATTCGATCGGTTAATACAATATTGGGAAATGTGTTAATCCAGAAGTGACAATTCAAAAAGAAAAGTGAGGAACGAAAATGAACATTCAAAGTATTTCGAAGGAAAACGCTAATGCAAACGTAACTTTAAGTGCATCAGAACTTGTTCTCATTTGCAATATGTTTCATGAGCAGCTTGCCAAAGAGAAAAGTAACCCCAAGTTTTTAGAATTATATGGTGATCTGATGTTGGCCAGAGATTTGTGTCAGTATGGACATGTTGACAACTTTTGTCTGGGCGGCATTGTAAAATGCCGTAACAGCATCGGAAATGGGGTAAATGGGGTATTGTCCGACGAAGATATTGATAAATTCAATAACTTTTTGGAAGATATGCCGACTGCATTAGATAACTCCGAATGGTTAAATGACTACGTGAGTGAAATCGAAAAAATTGCTGCTCAATTGACGATGAGCCAATCCGACGGTTACTCACATATTTTACGAATCTGCGATGCTATGAAAAGGGAGCTTACCGTATCTGCCGAAATGGAGGATGACTTATGATGCTACAAACCCTTAAAGGTTATAAAGTTGTATATAATATAAAGGGATACGACATAACAGCTGGCAATTCCCAGATTTTTCCAAAACGCCATATTGCCGAAATATATAAATGGAATTATGAATCACACCCATGGTTCCACGAAGAACTCATTATCCGGGAAGCAGACTATGAAGGTGTTCCATTGAGCGAGAGTATTATTATCAATGGGAGAGAACTCATTGACCGGGAACATTATTTTGGACTTGATGCGTGCGAAGTGGGATGCTATATTACAGAAGATCTTTTGGATGAGCTTCTTGGTATGCTGCCCCCTGCCTGCACGAGAAGTGATTGTTCTCAAATTGGAGAACCTGTCTCACATCGAATTGCAGAAAATGGTTTCGAAAAGCCCACCTATGCTACATTTAAGAAAGTCGAGGCTGGCATATGGGAGTATTGCGGGGATTGTTTTCGGGGTGAAAACGTATGTTCTGGCATAGAATTACCGTATTTGTAATATTGCGTTTCTTGCTTTCATATGCTATAATGTATATGGATAGATACTAAAAATGAAGTGCTATTTTCATAATAAGTAGCAAAAACCTCGGAGGTAGGCAAACTCCGGGGTTTTTATTTTACTCGAGGCGATATGATATAGACGGATATAACATAACATCTGATAATCACAAAAAAACACGGCAGCATAAATAATGCATCTGCCGTGTTTTTTTGTCTAAAAATATTTTTCGTACGTGAAAATTACAATTCCATTTTTTTTCAATTCTATAAATATCAGACGTACATGCACTAAAACGTTCTGAAATACACATTAAGAGGTAAAAAAATATGGAAAAGACCAGAAAACAACTTGTGGCAACCGTAGCAGCAATGTTAGGAGATCAGTATAAAGTTTCGATCTCCATACGACATTTTGAGGAATCCCTCAAAGAGTTCGACTCAACGTATTTCATTGAAATCGTAAAAAAGGCAGCGGAAGACAGCTTAGTCCCTGTTATTGCGCTTGATCCCTTTGTAAAGGCGGTCAATCAGAATGAAATTTCCATGAATCGAGCTGCGTCTATAATCATCAATACATTTTTTGAAGCTGAGTCCGAGGCTGATAAAACAGACTTTTCGTCTTGCCTCTCGAAAAAGTATATATTAGATCATGTTTTTTATCAGATGTTTCCATCTGCAGCATGCGAACATTTACCGTTTGCGGCACCGTCAAAAACCTTTTTTGACCTTACTGTATTATACATGCTAGACCTTGATGTTACAGCGTTTGGGGGAGGTACGTGTGTCGTCTCCAGTGCAATGATGAGCGAATTGGGAATTACTGCAGCAGAACTTGATAGTGCAGTGCGAAGAAATATCTCTGATTGTGATTTTAAACTTCAAAAACCGAAACCAAAAACCATTCAACAAAATCCGATTTTGGCAAATTCTTATATAGTTTCCTGTGAAAAACACAGAAATGCTGTTTTGCTGTTCCCTGAGTATTTTCAGAAACTGGCAAATTATTTACAGGATGATCTTTACGTTTTACAGTTAAGCATTTATCATGTTTTGGTTGTCCCGGCAGCAACTTTCACGGCATGCTCCGTTGATGAGATCGCTCCTATTTTGTACTCTGCTCTTCGAAAATTTGCTCCAAAAGCAACGGTTCTTGGAACTTCTATTTATAAGTTCGATCGGACGGAAGGGAACTTTTCTACTATCATCAAATAGTTAAGAGTTAGATCATCCAATAAAATGCGGCGGGCATAATGTGTCAGCCGTGCTTTTGTCTATTTTTCAAAAAAATTTGCGCGTCTAACTTCATCACTGAAGCAACAAGAATGCGACGCGTAGTTTTCAAGGATTATTTTACAGGAGTCTCATATTGATACGGTGATGTACAGAAATGCGTTGCAGATACATGTTCCGAGGACAGGAACCGATGTGGATGTCATTTTATCCGCAGTGGAAGAGTATCTTATGATGTATCTTATGATGCTTGCAAAAGAATGAATTCGTATTGCTTTTGATCATGCACAAAAAGATGTGGGCGATCTCAGACAGCGCACAAAAAAAGGCATTGAAACGGCGAGATTAAATGGAAAAATCATAGGCCGTCCAAAAGGGCAACATAGCGTAAGCGAACGAGAAGTGCGAGCAAAAAGACAAATGATGAAGAGTGTCAGATCGGTTGGAGTGTCAATTTGAAACGATCTCGCGGGTACCATTCCCAGCACCGCTACGCGTTGGTCTGCCCATTTCCCAGGAGCGTAATTCATGAGTAACGTAGCAATATTTTGCGCTTACCTTACGTTTGACGTTTGCAAGCCATCGGCGCTATTTGCCAAAGTTTTAAAAACGAATGCAGAAAAGCAGCAAACCTTTTTAGGGTTTACTGCTTTTCCGTTTCCTGTAGACAATGTGATTTCAGTTTTTTGTTATCTAATTCATCGTATTAGATGTTGTAGAACAATAACCAAATAAAATAACTATTTCATTGTTGGTGGTAATAACTGCATTAGGGGGGATAGAAATAATTAAACTACTCGGTAGCTTCATCACCATTAAATTCACGGTTTGTTTTTCCATTTTGATTACAACTTACTGTAATTGTGGCTGATGAAGAAAGCTTATTTCCAAAAAGGCCTTCTTTATACAATTCAAATACTCCAACTGCTTTTGCAAAAGTGGGAGAAACCTGTTTCTCAGAAGCGCTATTTTTAACCTGCCAACCATCAGCAACATTCCAAACACTGTTTTTACAGTTTGTTACATTACAGATGGTTCCATCATATGTAAATTCGCCAACGGTCTTAAATTCACCCAATGTAGAATTATCAGACTTCAAATAAAAGCGTCCAGATTGCCATGCAGAAGCAGTTTGATACTTGGCAATTGTGACTGGTTCAGAATTATAAAACTCTATACCAACTTCTGAGTTATTGGTATTCAGCAGGATAGAATCGTTTTGTGTTGGTTTGATTGAAGTATGGTCTGCTGCAAAAGCAGTTGTAGGAGACATAGTTCCTAACAAAAATACGGACAAAGTTGCTGCGATAAGTTGTTTAAGTTTTGTATACATATTTATCTTTACCTCCACATTAAATTATAGTTGATTCATCATAATCTCCAGAAAAACTGATTTTTCCGCTTTTACTACATTTTGCTTTACAACTTGCGCTATTATTATATTTACCACTCTTTTTGAGCGTATAGTTTCCTATAATAGAGGCACTTCCGTCATCGCTTTCTTCATCGCTTAGATTATATGTTCCGCTCCATCCAGAAGCTGTTGGATTATGATAGCCACTTGAACCAGTTGCTGTTGCTGATGATCCAGTATATTCAAAAGTTCCATCTAAGCCATATACGGATACAATCTCTTTGCTTGAAGTTAGGCGAAACCAACCCTCCATAGAAAAACTTTTTGCGCGCGCACGAGTTAAATTGTTTACTTTAATTACTACTTCCGTGTAAACTTCTTCGCTTATGTCTAACTTAACTGGAATAGTTGTAATACCATTTTGTACAGTGATATCGGCTGGATCAGCTAATGCAAGCGCTTCTTCAAGGGAGATTTCAAATGATGTATTTTGTTGCCTGTCATTTGATTCTGCCGCAAACGTTGGTAAAGGAAATGAAAATAATAATGTAAAAGCAATCAATAATGGAAATAATTTTTTCATATCACATGCCCTCCATCAAATAAGATTTGTTTTAGAATCTGTTTCTCTTCTTGAAAAAGAAAAATGCACAACCAAATACTGACAAAGCTAATATCCCCCAAATAAACCGACCATAGGTTACTTGAGAATGATCAACATCTTTAACATCTGTTCCGCCAGCCATATCCGAATTTGCTTCTGGTAAATCATTAGCAATTTCTTTTACTTGTTCGTAATCATAAATTACAGAATTACTTCTTGCATAAGTGACTAAATTTTCATCATAATCTGTTGCGGTAACAGGAACAATTTCTTCTATTACACCATCACTATTAGGAATGAGGGCAACAACATCTTGGAATATTGGTAAACCGCCAACCAATATTGTATCTGCTGGAATTTCATCGATGATACTTGAAAGTTTTTTTTCATAATCATAGTTTGAATTTCCATTTTTGTATAATGCAAGGCTAGAAATGACCCATTTCCCCGCATTATCTAATACCTCTTGCTGTTCTTCCTCAGAAAGAATAGCTTTTGCATTCTCACTTAAGGGAAGCCCCTTTTGGAAATTAACTACCACGGTTCCATTAACTGTATCAATCGGTAACAGATAAATATAGTTTCCGTTTTCAAGTGCATTTTCAATTTCACCTACTACGTTAGTGGATAATTTAAAAACATTTGTATCGACATATATTTTGAAAGCACTGTCATAATTTATGTCCTCTGCTGTAATGGATATGTTTTTATCACTGTATACATCATTAACAGCGGTTACAATTTTGTCTGAAATGTTGCTTAATTCCGATTCGGCGTTGCCCGAAAAATCGGATGCAAATGCTGTTGCAGAAAACATGAACATCATAGAGAGCGTTAATAAGCAAGTGATTATTTTTTTCATATTCGTTACCTCCTAATCAATATTAAGCTTTCTATTGGTTATTTTCTTAAAACAGTTTTTTCATAGCAACGAGTTCCCAGTGTTCCAGTTGATCCATTTACCAGCCCAGTATACGAAAAATATTGTGCATCAACATTGGGCGAAGGGTCTAAAATATACAAATAATTTGTAGAACCCGTTTTATAACCACTAGCAACGACTACATGACTTAATGAACCATCCTGGCCTTGTAACCAGACAACAAATGGATCACCATCATCAATTTCAGTTTTACAAGAATTAAAAGAAAGTGCGGTGGATTTACTGGTAAAAGTTACACTATCTACAGATGCATATTTTATCGCATCGCAAATATTTGTAATAGTACCTTCTTGATTATCTGTATTACCCTTAATTTTTTTTACAATAGCATACTGGTCACGATTGCTTCCACTGTTATAATACTTGCCGATCATCTCTGAACAAGAAGCCCAGCACCACTTTGTCTTGTTTTGATCTATCTCAGAAACACCCAAAGTTTTTGATGCTGCAAATACTGGAACAGTTAAAGTCATAATCAGCATGGCAACAACAGGAATTTCTAATAAACGACGTTTCATAAATTATTCCCCCATTTCAATTTTATTTGCCTTATAATACCTACGCTTATAACTACGATACCATGATAATCACCCTCCATCATTTTTAAAATTATGTACACAATAATGTATATCTTAACAAAATTATATCACAATTAAATGTATATCGCAAATAGTTTCTGTAATATCAGGGATTTCGCTTTTAGTAACGCATATTTATAAGTAGCCCCTTTTCTGTATTCACTTTTCCTTTTTTCTCACAGACAGAACCATTATGCACAAAATTCCCCCTTTTCTGTTTGGAACCGTTTTACCTATTTCTTTTTCCTTTTATACAGCATATTCTATCCACCTTTTTCATACAAAATGTCCTTTACTTTTTCTATCAGCAGTTCATCACAGAACTTTCGGCTTACACTCTTTCGGCTGATTCCGCTTCCTTCAAACGTTTGGACTCGTCGATACAGATATAGTTCTCTCATGTTGAAACCTATGATCATCAGGTTAAATATAACTTCTGTCGCTGTGTGACAATAACAGTGCTTCGCGTGATAATACGTTTTTTACTAAGTGAATGTTTCTTGATGGATCTTGATTGATAGAAGCATGTTATTTTGCACGCAATTTCCAATATTATCTATATCAGATCAATTTAAGCAGAAAGGAGTATGTCAAATAACAGATCTGAAATACAATATGTCCATGGAGAAAAAAATGAAAAAATTGCATTCATCAAATAGAGGATTAACATTCTCTATAACACCAAACGAACAATATTATCCCGGCGGTCATTATATTTATGAAGTCCGCCCAACTTGCATTATCATTCGCCCTTCTAAGAGCGGCCTTAAAATTTCCAAAAAGAGATCTGGAGCCAATATAAATGCCTTATTTGATCTTAGGAGTAAAAAAGTACGCGATGCAGTTTCCAGATGCAGTCATATGGAAATGGAGGTTCTGCAGGACAAAATTATCGTACGCTGCATCCGCAGTATTAAGGACAAAATCGTTCCCATTGAACGTGTCCTTGCTGAATTCAGCGTATCCAAAGTAGTTTTAAAGGCTGCCGCTGGCATTGAAGGGCAAATCAGCATTGCGGAATATTTGGATTCCATCGGATTTTCTGACTGGAATACAACCGTTAATGAGGAAGTACGATCTGTATTTTCTGTTATGTCTTTATTTTCAGGAGCAGGCATGTTGGACTGGCCATTTCATCTGGACCCGGCCTTTGAAATCAACTACGCATGTGACTCTGATGCGGCTGCCTGTGAATCGTATCGACATAACATAGGAAATCATATTGTGTGCCGTGATGTCCGGGAAGTTTCGGGAAAGATCCCTCCACAGCACCTGATCATAGGCGGGCCTTCCTGTAAACCATTCTCTTCCAGTAATCGAAGGAGAAGAATGGAGAATCATGAAGATGTTGATCTTGTGGATGAATATATTCGCATCACACAGGAAAATTGTCCGGAAATTTTTGTAATTGAAAATGTTCCGCAATTTATCACCTGTGAAAGCGGAAAATTTCTTTCCAAAGTGCTGCAAAAATTGATCCATCGGTATACAATCACATCCAACATTGTACGAGACTGCGATATTGGCGGATATACCACCCGAAAAAGGGCGATCATTATCGGATCTCGTATCGGTAAAATTCAGCTTCCACAGCTCAAATTATACCCATTCCATACGGTCCGTGAAGCATTATCCAAAGTCACATCCAAATGGTATAACTACTTTGATGTAACTACAAGCCGTCCGGAAACAGAGAAGAGAATGGCTCTCGTCCGGCCCGGACATAATTTCAAAGACATTCCTGAATTTCGTGATAATAAAACTATGCATTCAGATCGCTACTATCGACTGGATTATGATTCTGTATCTCCTACCATTGTCAATTGGAGAAAGCTCCCCATTATTCATCCAACAGAAAACCGAACATTAACTGTAGCAGAAGCTTCTGCCTTAATGGGATTTGATCAGCGTTTCGAATTTCATGGAACGATCGGGGAACGTCAGCAGCAGTGTGGAAACGGATGTACCTACGCAATAGGTAGTCTGATCAAAAAGGTCACCAAAGAAGCCCTGCTCCGGTATCATTGCGATCCGATCCTTAGTGTGTAGTACATATTTGAATGTTAAATAGAAGGAGGAAAATTTTATGTTATGGACAGTATTATTTCAAAAGCTGAAACGTCAGCCGCCGAAAGCATCCCAGATATATGCACTTCTGGACAATCCCAAGACACATCGAACAGAAAAAGTATATCTGAAATTAAAGTATGATTCTCATGGATATCCTTATTTCGTTCCAAGAGACGAAAATATTGAACGCGGATATCGGAAAACGAAATAAACAACCCAGGGGGTGCGAGCAGCATCCCCTTTTCTTATTGCAAATACCGCCCCCAAAAAGACCTGCATTTTTTGTTTTTTACATTCTTTCTAATTCTATCAGTATCAGATCAATAAACGAGGAAAGGAGTATACAAATTAGATCTGAAATACATTTTGTCAAAAAAGGAGAATTAACATGATCAACGGAGAATTAATCGTTGACAACTTTGCTGGCGGTGGCGGGGCAAGTACAGGCATTGAACTTGCTACTGGTTATAGCGTTGATATTGCTATAAATCACGATCCAGAGGCAATTCGAATGCACCAGACCAATCATCCAAACACAAAACACTATTGCGAAGATGTATGGATGGTAGATCCTGTTAAGGTTTGCAATGGACGTCCAGTAGGGCTTGCCTGGTTTTCACCAGATTGTAAACATTTCAGCAAAGCAAAAGGCGGAAAGCCCAAGGATAAGAACATCCGTGGCTTGGCCTGGGTAGCCTGCAGATGGGCGGGATTAGTACGTCCGCGAGTTATTATGCTGGAGAATGTAGAGGAATTCAAAGGATGGGGGCCTCTTAACAGGCAGCATCATCCAATCAAAGCCAAACGCGGCACAACATTTCAGAAATTTGTTCATCAGCTCAATGATTTAGGATATGAGGTTCAATATCGAGAGCTGATTGCTGCTGATTATGGCGCACCTACAACCCGAAAGAGATTTTTTCTGATTGCTCGATGCGACGGAAAGCCTATTGTATGGCCCTCACCTACGCATGCGCCGGCTGATAGCCCAGAAGTCAAAAATGGGCATTTAAAGCCATATCTGGGAGCCTACACGCAAATCGACTTTCAGCGTCCTTGCCCAAGTATTTTTGATACGGCAGAAGAAATTAAGGAAAAATATGGCATCCGTGCGCAAAGACCGCTTTCTCCGAAAACGATGGAGCGGATTGCAAGAGGAATCCAAAAATATATCTTAGAGAACCCAGAACCTTTTCTTGTCCAATGCAACCACGGTGGAGATCGGAAAGCAGGGGATTTACACATCCCGCTCCCTACAATCACAGCGAAAAATGGGTATGGAATTGTGCGGCCGACGCTTGCTCCCTGCAAATCAGGAAAAATTTCTGCATTTTTGCACAAATATTATTCAGGAGGATATAAAGGAGCAGGAGAATGCATGAAAAATCCATTACCTACTGTTACTGCATGGGATCATAACAGCATTGTGGCTGCAACTCTTGTTCAGATGAATAATCACTGCGATGGAAAGGACATTCGGAATCCTCTTCCTACCATCACAGCCGGAGACGGACATTTCGGTGAAGTAAGAGCCTTTCTTTTGAAATTCCATGGAAATCGTAGCGAAGGAGACCTGAAAGAACCATTAAATGTCATAACTACCAAAGATAAATTCGGGCTTGTTACAATTTCAGGAACGGATTATCAAATCGTAGATATTGGGCTGAGAATGCTGGAACCACAGGAACTTTATGGATGCCAGGGCTTTCCAAGTGATTATATCATCGATCATGACTATACGGGAAAGACCTATCAGAGAGCAGAGCAGGTTAAAAGATGTGGCAATGCCGTTTGCCCACCCATACCAGCCGCCCTTGTAAAAGCGAATCTTCCTGAACTGTGCAAAGCAGAAAGGCAGCCCATTTGTCGCCCAGACAGAATCCAAACTGAGCGCAATGGACAGTTGAAATTTGCATAAATATTGTGCGGAATTTTCACGTAGACGCTTGGAAGACCCGCGGACACATGCGGACATATAAGTCCGGAAAAACTGTATATATTAAAGAAACTACGCACCACCGGAAAGCACATAACGGTGATGCGCAAAATGTAAAAATGATTGTGAAATCATTAAAAGAATAGTAATTTAAATTTTGCAAATGAAAAATTGCTTTCATGGGAAAAGAAGGATGAAAATATGAATAAAATTGAAACACCAACGCTGGATATAATGATTGAAATTCAGGAACAATCACAGCTTTGTGGAGAATTTCTTGATTGGCTCTTAAGAAAATATACCATGTTTGACAGAAAACAAAAGAGAGAAAGTCCATTTGCCAATGTTATGGGTAACGGAGACTATATCAATAAAGAAAAGTTACTTGCTGAATTTTTTGATATTGATTTAGTAGAAGCTGAAAAAGAACGACAAGCTATTCTGGATGCTATGCAACGATGAAAGATTGTCTTAAATGTGACCGTTCCAAAAGATAGTAAAATAAATCTTTAATGTATTGAATATTTTTCACATAAAACATAACCTGTTTTATAGCACATGATAAAAATTAAAGTTTATTTTTATCGTGTGCTTTTTTTACAATTCTATTAATATCAGTAGAAAGAGAGGTAATGAGCATGATACACGCTATATGTGATTTTTGTGGAAAAGACTGTGATAGAACGGCAACGCTGTTATCTATGACACCTTTTCAAAATTTTGCTAGGTATCATACAGATAATGAACCATATGGAAATAGAGAAAAAACTAGAAGTTTTGTAATCTGCTATGAATGTTGTAAAAAACATAATCTTCCTAATCCGTATGAAACATATTCAGGAATTACTAAGCAAGAGGGGCATTATGAGAAATGCCTTGATAATTATACAGATGTTGACCTTGTAGGAGATAAAAAATACGATAAGAGATTTGATTAAATAAGGATTTAACTGATGATAGCTCAAGGCGAAGATAATTAAAAGGAGACAAATAATATGCAAAAAAAATTTATAACAATTGCAAGAGAAAATAAAAATGCAGACTTTTATTTAGTATGTCATACAGCCTGTAATGAACTAGGAAACTTTCAATGGTTCTTAAAAGATGACCCCAACTCTGAACATGAAGTAAATCTTGAAAACCAAGTTTATGAATCATTTTCAACTGACTCAAATTGGATCAAAGAAAATGCAGAAAATAAGTGGCTAGGTTGTCATTGTCTATTAAAAGATGATGAATATAATGAATATACAGAAATGATTTGTCATCTATCAAGCGATATTTTAACCATGCTTCGCAATAATATTTTTGATATGATTAGTACATTTAATTCTCAAGGGAATTTTGACCATAATTATATTTTAGAAAATTAAATACGAATTTGATCCACTTTTTGTCCTTTCTCCGGGATATAACGAGGGATATTATCTGGATCTTTCTATCCGCGGAGCCTGGTCTATTACGTACAAAATAGACACGCTTCATTTAGGTACCATAAAAACGCTGGGTAATTCCGTAGAAGGAATCCGTCAGATGGCAACACTCTATGGAGAATGCCTTGTTTCGTTTCAGAAGATCATGCATGATAATATGGATTCGTTTACTCGAAAAGGCTTCGATCTGAAGTTCTATAACACAAAAAAGGAATATTCCGGCGGATTTTCCGGTTTAGAGAGTTCCGACATAGCCCGCCAGCGATTCCAGGAATATCATTCAAAATCGCCTGAAGAGCTTAATTATGGTATTATTCGGGACAATATGTCTCGTAGAGAAAAAATTGTTACAGAAAGGAGCAGCTTATGAAAATCAATTTTTCCATAAACTATAAAGGATACACTGCTGATATATCATACGAACCAGAAGATAAGATCTATGTAGGTGAGGTCCGCTGCATTTCTGATTCTTTGAATTTTCATGGAAGATCCATTCTTGAGGTCAACGCAATGTTTCACAAATCCATTGAGAATTATTTGGATCTCTGCAAACAGATTGGTAAAGATCCTGAAAGGGCTGCCGACTATGAGCTTGCATGCAGAATTTACACCTGCATTTCTGATAATACGGATTGTACGACAGAACCCGAAGCAGTAGAAGCGCTCAGAGAAGCCGTTTTAAAGAGTGGAAAAGCCGGTACTTCAGCTTTTGAGTTATTATGTGATCGTATTGAAGAATTGCTGGAAAACAAGTAAAAAGCACTATTCAGAAAGGTTCTGGGAACACTGCAGATGCATGTGTTTCCGGAACCTTTTTCAATTTTTCAAAAAATCCCATTGTGTTTTCAATACTATATTTGAACAACAAATACAATAGGAGGTATGAAAAATTGAGACACAAAAAACTTATTATTGGAACAGGTATTTGCCTTCTAGGCATTGCCTTATCTGCCGCATGGTTTATTCCATGCAAATTGGAAGCTACTTACGCTGGTAAAACACCTTATCAGTACGATGCAGTCTCTGCCAAAAGCTTTCATGCAAACACTGTAAGCCTGCTCGGAAGGAAAAATCCGGTAACAGACATTTCTATCAGCCCTAAAAAGCTGTCTAAGTCCATCCAACGCATTACTGTGACGTACGGAGATATGTCCGTATCTGTACCTGTAAAAGCTATTAAAGCCGATCATATCGCATGGAGTTATGCGGATGGACCGATCTACGAAGGAGATTCTTTCCACTCGGAAGACATATCTGCGAAGCTTATTTATGCGGATAATACCCAAAAGGAACTGGCCGTATCCGATTTTGAACTCACAAAGACTCCTGAAATTTTAACTGCAGATGATCATACTGTAACTGCAAAGACTATTCTGGGCGAGGAGCAGTATGAGATTCCACTGAACACGATCAGCAAATTGTCAATGGAAAGTAAAGAACTTCTCTATGAAGGGGATTATCCAAAATCTGATTTTTCTTATGAAGTCACGTATAGTGGCAACGAAAAGAAAGAATTGTCTGTAGATGATGTTGAAATTTCTGACACAATTTCATTGGCAGCAGGAAATAATGATATTTCTGTTACCTATCTTGGAAAAGAATATACATCAACAATCACTGCAAAGCAAAAAACAGCTGCTGTCGTCGCCGCCGAGACCTATAAGGCAGAATTAGATAATAGTGTATCTAATGTCACAACCGATAGTATTTTCGTTTCCGTTCAGCAAAAATACACGGAGAGCGGTGAATATTTCTTAACCCATATTATCGTCAACGATCCATCTAATCAAGTCAAAGGCGGACTATCAAATGACAGTTGGGGCAGCTATAGAGAATATCCGACTACATATGCCGGCCGTACAGGAGCAGCAGTCACAACAAACGGCAGTTATTTTTCATATGATAGTGGGCAACCTGTATGCGCTGGATGTTTTATTAAAGATGGAAAAATTTTAAAAGACGGTGTGACGAATGGGAAAGAAATCTGCCTGGACAACACTGGAAAGTTTTATACTCCATCGGCTGGAATTTCAGCTTCTACACTCCTTGCATCCGGAGTCAAAGATATTTGGGGGACAGCTGATCCACTGCTAATCCAGGACGGTCAAAAAGTAGATTTGGCAAATCAGCAAAAAATAAATAATACTTACTATAACCGAACAGCAATCGGTATGGTTCAGCCAGGAGAGTATTATATGATTACTGCCGGAACGGCACAGTACAAAAATGGATTGTCTTTTGCTGAATTGCAGAGTATTTTCGCCAATCTTGGATGTACCTATGCAAGAAGCATGGACGGTGGCGGTAGCAGTTCCCTTGTCGTGAATGGAAAGTTATTAAACACACCTGCGCAATACGATGAACGTCCGGTTGTCGATTTTCTGAGCTTTTTGCCATAAATATTCATAGCTCTGGATTGGATGGGAAACTCTCCCATTTATAATGACATTTTTGTTTTCGGGCTAATTTTTCATACTATTTTCATCAGATCAAATAAACGATGAAAGGAGTACCGAAACCTATAAGATCTGAAATACATTTTGTCAAGGAGTATATTTATGAAACCTATTAAAATTTTGCGTCTAAACAGAAAGCATCTTTCACAAATGACCTATTATTTCACAAGTTTTCAGGATAATAGCTGTTCCCATGATGGACAGTCATCTATCTGCCGTATTCACAGTATGCAATATATTCCGGTAACCCCTAATATGCGTGACTACAATTTGCTTGATTCCCTTGGTGTCGCACCTGATCTGGAACGGATTCTGGATTATGCAATGTTATATGGTGCCACTTACGTAGAACTTACTGGAAATGATGCGGATATTGATCCTTTGCTCCCCACGTTCAAATGGACTCTGGACAACGATATCTTGTATGCTATTTTGAAAGATGGCGAACAGATGGCAACTTATTTTGCTGTCGGAATTGATTTTCCTTGCCATTGCATTGTCCCAGCTAACTTTGTACTTGGATCATCGGATTTTTCAGCATGCATTGAGGATACGTTACGTCGTATTGCTTCCTTATATCCTGAATCAACTACGGCAGAACTTTATGCCAACATGGGTGCTGTACCTGACGAAAAAATCCCGGAAGGAGAAGAGGATAACTGGGTTCCTGTAGATCTTGGATATTCGATTCCGGAAATTCTGAGGATTGAAAATTCGCCAAAGCCTCCACTTTACTTCAAGGTAAATCCTCATTATGAAGATACGCTGGCTTTTAAAATGCCCTATTTTGATATGGACTACCTTGAAAAACATGTTCGGCCCGAGTTTGATGAGATTTCAGAAATTATCCCAATTTCTCCAGAAGATTATCAAAAATCGATCAAATACGAAGATGTATGTACTTCCGCACGGAACTAAATCTATTTTACGACTATGCTCAAATGATATTTTTTATCAAGAAAGGATTATATTATGCTGAATTTTTTGAAAAAACTTTTTATGCGTAACCCAAAACACTACATCGTTTCCGGCCCATCTGTACCGGAGAAAGACTTTACAAACAAACGCAACGCGCGTAAATTTCTGTTTCAGAACAGTGAAAATGGCTACGATGCTATGATCGACTGCCTTGATACAGATCCTTGCTGCAAATAATCAAAAATCCCCATAGCCACAAAGGTTCTGACTTCATTTTGAAGATTCAGGACCTTTTTTATTTTATATTTACAATACTCAATATATAGAAATTATTTCAAGGAGAGCATCAACATGGCTAAAGCATGCACATTTATCGGAAACAGAGACTTATCATTAAATGAACAGTGGGCTTTGCGCCCCCGTCTGCAGCAGGCTATTCTGAATTATCTGAATGCAGGAGGCTATTTTTTTGCGTGTGGTGGCTCATATGGGTTTGACTTAGTTGCTGCGGAAGAAGTTCTGAATTTCAAACAATATTATCCCTATATCCAGATGATTCTGCTGCTCCCATATCCCCATTATACCTCAAGGTGGACGATGGAAGACCAGCAACGCTTACAACAGGTTATGCAATACAGTATTTATCGTTATTCTTATTCTGCTTATCGAAAAGGCATCTATTCAGAGCGTAATCAGCAGCTTATTGATGGTAGTAATTATTGTATTTACTATTCGGATTCCAAGACTGCGCCTTATACGCAATCCATCATAGATTATGCAATTGATAATGGAATATGGACTACAAACCTCGCTGATAACCTTCTTTGGGGCGCAGATGACTACTTTGAACATCTTTGAGTGAAAATTTTTTAAATATTTACAATACTATACTTAGAAACAAAATTTACCAAAGAAGGAGGACGCTGTTTCATGTTTTTTAATGTATGATTACGGCCAATAATTTAATGATCAAAACAGTATTAGAATTTTTGAATGAAATTTCCCTTCCAAAACCAGATAAGAACTCATATGCTGCTAATTTTTTGAAGTTGTATGAAAACGGTTCGGAAGCCACCTATGTGCATATTACCAAAGAGAATGCATATGGAAAAGAATATCTGCAGATTTCGAATGATACAGGAGCTTGTATGTCTGACCGCGTTCAGCCATCTGAGCCTGTTTCCTATATTGATCTGATTCAGTTATCTGATAATATCTGCACCGTAGCGGAGCATGCAAAGGAATCAATTCCTTTCCAGCTTACTGCTGATGAATTTTGCTTAGTTACGGGCGTTGATATTTATAAATCAAATTTACAGGAGGACAAAAAGTGAAATCAAAGAAAGTCAGCACTACTTTTACCGTTCTTAGCATGGCTGCAGGAATGTTTCTCACTCCAGCATCCGCCTATGCAGAACCATTAGCATCCGGGCAGGAAACTGTAGTGGATTCAAGTGATGTCTCGACAGATGATTCTGTATCTGAAAAAACAGATTCTGATTCTGGCGCATCTGAAACACCGGAAAAGCCAGAAGACTCGTCATCTGATACTTCTAAGGAACCAGAGGAAAAAGATGACTCAGAAGATCCGGCACCTACGGAACCAGATGTTACCCCATCTGTCACCCCATCTGTCACCCCATCCGTTACTCCGGCTCCAGAGCCTTCCAAAGCTCCAACACCAGACGCATCAATCTCTGAGACTAAGCCAAAAGCTGATTCTGAATCCACTAAAAAAGATGCAAATTCCAGTTCTACATCCACAAAAGACGCAGATCCCTCTTCCGATAATGCGGCAGAAGCGGCTGCAGTAGAAGATTGGAGTCAGACAATTAACTATGAAAATTACATAGGGAAAAAGGATCTTCGTGCCGGGTTTGCCCGCGTTGATAAAGTGTATGCTTATGCAAAGGTCAACACAAGGCTTAATGTCAGAGAATCCGCTTTCACAAAGTCACGTATTGTCGGAACCCTTTCTCCAAAAGCTCTTTGTTATGTTATTTCTGATTCAGATCAAAAATGGGTATACATCGAATCTGGCGATGTCCGCGGCTTTGTCAAAAGCAACTATCTGCAGCAGGGAAAAACGGCATTAACCTACGTTTCCCGGACTGGAGAAGACAATATGGAGCTTGCTGAACAGGTAATTGATCCTGAAGAAAATGAAGCGTTTTCTTATAAAAAAGAAACGGTTTATGATGTAACCAATTCTTCCGGCGAAGGAATCATCACTTTTGCCAAACAGTTCGTCGGAAATTCCTACGTCTGGGGCGGAAATTCGCTCACGAATGGAATCGACTGCTCCCATTTTGTATGGCAGATTTTGACACGCTGCGGCGCTTACGATGGTGAATATACCACCTCTTATGGCTGGAGATCACTGGGCGAAGAGGTAAAAAGCCTTGCTGATGCAAAAGCTGGTGATGTTGTCTGCTACGATGGACACGTTGCTCTCTATGACGGAAATGGAAAAATCGTAGAAGCCCTTAATGAAGATCAGGGCATTGTCGATACCCGGAAGGTAGATAGTGACACCATTCTTACCATCCGCCGTTTTACATCTAATGATGAGATCGGAGATACCAATGCTGAAAAAATTTGGAATTATCTGCGTATGCATGGCTTTTCCAAAGAAGGAACCGCCGGTATTATGGGCAACATTGCAAATGAAGCCTCTACAGATCTGGACCCAACACTTCTGGAAAGCGGTTCTGTGAAGAAATCCGGACTCACTGGTACGCAGTATACTGCACTGGTTGATGCCGGCAGTATCAGCCGTGAAGAAGTCATTCACAGCTCTTCTTTGGGTATTTACAGTGGTGGTAGATATGGGTATGGTTTATGCGGCTTCACAGATCCTGAAATCAAGTCCTATCTGTGCAAATATACCATTGATAAAGGGAAGAGCTTAGGGTCTATTTCTGGGCAGCTGGATAGCCTTATCGCCTATCTGGAAAAACATAATCCTTCGCTGTTAGAACGTCTTAAAACTTCAGACAGCGTTGAAGATGCTGCCACTGCATTTCTGCGCGAATACGAAAAATGCAAAGACCTTGATCGTGAAGAAATCGAGCGGGTTTCGGCAGCCAAACAGATTTATGAGGTATTCCAGGAATACCAGTCACCCGTAGAATAAAACTTTCTCAAAAAATCTCCATGTTACCCAAAATCCGACTGATTTAAGCAATTCTGCTTGGAATCAGTCGGATTTTATTATCTTTTATAACTTCTTTTACGATTTTGGTTGCTATATCAACATTATTTGGCGTACAATATTAATTACGAGTCTATTTATATATGAGCATCGTTAATGAGGAGGGGTTGGATGTGAAAAAGAAACATATAGTTATTGCAATGATGGCTTTTATCATTCTATTATCAGTAGCTTATTTACAATGGGGCCGTAAGGAACGTGTGGTGAATTCTTTTTCGACCGCCTCTGATACGTCCTATACTCAGGAATTTAGTGTAATTGCCAACACTTTATTTTTGAACAAGAATGAATACGCAAAAGATTTAATTGCCAAAACCCTTCATAATGGCTTTCGAAATATTCGTTTTTCCTATGATGTCGGCTTTCCAGAGCAAATAACAATCTACGTTTACAAAAACAGATCTCTCTATCACCATGGAAGAGAAAATTTTCGAGTCATATACTCACAAGAAGGGAATTATAAGATAGAAGAGTAGTAAAAAAGAGATGCCGACTGACATCTCTTTTTTTTCGCCATTAAATTTCCAAAGATATATATCCGTTTTTCTGAACCGTGTGCAAATTTTTCAAGTATTTCTGTTTGTACTGCTCCACTTCGTTTGGGGACAAATTAATCCGGATATTTTCAACCGCCTTAGCTAGTATGTCATCCATACAAAATCCGTATTTTCCAAGGGCATTCTGGACTTCTTGATTAAGTGCCAGCGCATACACTTTTTCAAGATTCGAGGAGCAGAAATCATCAATCTCCGCGTATGGAATCCCATTCCGTATCATTGCACTTTTAATTGCGGAACTGGTATTTTCCTGTTCAACCAACAGAAGGAAACTGCATTCCGGCAGCCCCTTAATCAGTCCCCAATAATCCGAATCAGACGATACCAAAATGAAAGCTTTTGTTCCTTGTTCAAAATATTCCCTTGTTGTTCCGACAGCCAAAGAAATGTCCACTAAAGACTTATCTGCCTTAACCCGCGGAATCATTTTGTGTTCTACCCCCGGAATCAATCGCTGCAGCAATCGCCAGGTAACCGTAGTATGTACATCGTTATATAAAACAATTTTTTTGATGTGTTCTCGTGTTGCTGGCTCAAGTCCGTCCAAAACAGAGTAGAGCTTATATGGGTTTGCATTTTCACAATCCACAACAATCGTAATTTCCTGATTGTCCTGAATATAATCCTTAATATTCTTTTTGATTTCGTCGCTGGCATCCGTCACCTTAGAAAGATCATCAAAGACATCTCCGTTTCGCCTGTACAGATAACTTACAAACTTCTCATCATTGTACAAGATATTCCCTACTTCTACAGATAATGCCCCTACGACATACATCGTATAGGGAAATCGGTTCCGTTTTTCTCCATACGATTCTACCAGCTTTGAAACTTGTCTTTCTTTGAGTTCCGGAAGGCAAAACATATCTTTTACGTAGTCCCAATTAAGCCATAGTGGAAAACTATTCTTGCAGCCATTGATATACTTTTTGATTTCAGCACTGACTAACACAACGTATTTCGCCGGGGTCCAATTAGCTCTCCAGATATCTACGTCATCCTTTTTGAGCTTTTTAATACATTCCGGGTCAATATATTCCGGAATTGTATCAATATTTTTCATATCATACTGAAACAAATTCCGGATTCTTCCATTGTTTCTTAATAATGCAGTCCGAATAATACACAAATTCCGGACAATCCTTGCATCTTTACATTCCTCCAGCCCCGTATAGATTGTCTCATCAAAATTGCTTTCTTCACCCCAAAAATACTCCTCCGATACGCCTAGCAGATACGCGATTCTTGAAACAATATCGAATCTCGGATTTTTATATTTGGATGCTTCCAGTCCGAGATCCATTTCTGAATTACACATAATCAAATTCCTCCTTTGTATATTTTGTTTCCGATATATAGTATGGAAAATAATTTCAAAAAACGTTTTTCACGTACATAAAATTTATTCTTCTTTTGATTCGTCATTCTAAAAACATCAGATCAATATTTCATGAGAGGAGCGTAAAAACGAAGGTCTGAAATACATTATGTCAAAAGGAGATGTCAAATGGCACACGTAGCTATTATGATCCGAATTATACCATCTGAAAATCGAAATATGTATTTTCGAATGATTCAGGACTCGAATACAACATTTAAGGTAGAAATGGGGCGTGTTGGGGCTGCTCCATACATCCGTTATTATCCTATATCAGTATGGGATAAAATGTATCAAAAGAAAATTTCAGAGGGCTATCAGGACAAGACAGAACTCATGGATGTACATTCTTCCTATACATACAAAGAAATCGAGGATGATTCTGTTCGTGAACTCATTTCTTTTTTGCAACAGGAATCATCTATGGCCATCAAATCTAATTATTCTGTATCCGTATCCGAGGTTAGCCCGCAGATGATCACGCAAGCAGAAGATATTTTGAATCAATTTTCAAATGATCCATTAAAGGATAATTCTCTTCTGGAACAATTATTTGCTCTATTGCCTCGGAAAATGAAAAATGTTGCAGACTATTTGCTCCCGGCAGATGCCGATCCGGAGCAGATTCAGAATGTTATAGATCGAGAAACTGATCTGCTGCGCATGATGGAAACCCAGATGCAGGCATTGCCGTCTAATGACAGCAAAGAAAAAACTCTTCTGGAAGAATGGAAGTTATCAATCACCCCTGTAAACGATGAAGAAGAACTCCGGCAAATCAAACGACACATGGGGCATTCTGCAGATTGCTTTTCAAAAGCATTCCGTGTTAAAAATTCCAATAGAGATAACGCTTTTTGGAATTATTATGACAAACATAATTATCATAAAGAAGACATTCATTACTGGTATCATGGGTCCAGAAATATGAATTGCCTGTCCATTTTACATAATGGACTTATCTTAAATCCCAAAGCGCCCAAAGTCGGTCATATGTTCGGCTATGGAATATATCTTGCTCCAAAAGCGAAAAAAAGTATTGGATATACCTCATTGAATGGGTCTTTTTGGGTACATGGCACCTCAGACAAAGCCTATCTATTTGTTATGAAAACCGTGTACAAGTCACCCTATCATGTCTACACATGGACCTCGGGCATGAAATCGCTAACCAAATCCCGCATTTCACCTCACGATGCTGTTTTTGCTCATGCTGGCACATCTTTAAGGAATGACGAGGTTGTTATTTTTGACGATGCACAGGTAACGCTTCAGTATATTATCGAATTGAAACAACAATAGAGACACAAAATGGCCGGGATTTATTCCCGACCATTTTGTTTTTTTCACTTTTCCACATTCTAGGGGTATCAGATCAATTCATGAAGAAAGGAGTATATCAATAACCGATCTGAAATTCAATTTGTCCAAGGAGAAAAATATGCATATTACTATTAAGACGTACAACGATACCCGGAATATGGAAGTTCCACAAACAGAATCTGCCTTGTATAAGGCCATTGGGGAGCAGTTATTAAATTTGTCCGTTCCCAATCGTTTACTTGTTTCTACACCTGTAGGAGAAGCGGAGTTTGACGTTAAACAGCGTGGCACATTCGCAAAGGACGGGACCATCTATCCGAGTATGTATGTAACAGAAGAGTACAATACCATCCAGCTCCCACAGGATACCTATCCGGAAGCTTATTTAACCTGTATTAACCCAGTATCCAACAATTACAAATTCTACCATTTTCGGCCATCTGGTTCCGTACTGAATGCAACTTACGGACGTATCGGAGCTGGCAGGGGAGAAGCATTTGGAAAAAAGGACTTGAAAACCCCATATCCCATCCATCTATATTGGATTCGCTACTATGAAAAGCTTTCAAAAGGATACAAGGACGAGTCTTCTATTTATCTTGCTCCAGCTGTGTCGGAAACACCTGTTGCACCCACCATTCCTGATCAGCGTCCGGAAGCTATTGAATTATATCAAAAACTGTATACCTACGCTAAAGGTATGGTCGAACGGCATTTGGTCCACCATGACAAAGTGACCGTTGAACAGGTATCTCAGTCGAAGAAAATTCTTGCGGAATTAAGTACCAAGACTACTTTGAAGGATTTCAATGAGACGCTTCAGAAATTATTAACTATTTCCCCTCGAAAGAGCAGATATGTTAAATCTCTTCTTGCTGTGAAAACGTCTGATTTTCCTGCGATTATAGATCGTGAAAATGACCTTATCACGGCGATGGAAGTTATGCGTCCGTCCGGTTCTATCGGCAGTTTTCGGGAACATAATATTCATGTATTTGAAGCTACAGACTCCCAGCGGCAGGAAGTTATCGAACACTTAACCCCTTCTCTGCAGCAGAAAGTACGAAAAATCTGGCGTGTTATCCCAGATCGGCAGCAAAAAACCTTTAACAGCTATTGTAAAGAGCATCATATTCGCTATGTACGGCAGATGTGGCACGGAAGCCGGAATGCAAACTGGCTCAGTATCACGGAGAATTCCATCAAAATTCTTCCTTCATATGAAAACGGACGTATGTTTGGTGATGGAGTCTATTTTGCCCTTAATCCAAACAAGAGTTTTTTGTATACAAGCAGTTCTTCTGCAAAATATACAAACGAAGATGAAAACGTCGTGTATATGGGCCTTTTTGCGGTTGCTTACGGGAAACCACTTTATGTGGAATCGAGCCACCACTTTACTCCAAGAGAGCTGGAAGAGAAAAAGAAAAATTGTGTTCATGCCAAAGCTGGACGCTCTTTAAGAGAAGATGAAATCATCTTTTATTCAGAGGCTGCCATGGTAATGAATTATCTCGTTGAATTTGACGCTTAAAGGAGATTTTTATGAAATATTATATTAGTGATTTACATTTGTTTCACCCGGCGATTCTTCAAAAATGCAGTCGCCCATTTGCAACAATCGATGACATGCACCGGACTATTTTCCAAAATTGGAAGAAAAAAGGTATTGGTCCTTGTGATGAAGTATATATTCTTGGTGATGTTGGCATGTATCATGAAAAGGGAATTGGGAAGTTTCTTATGGCTCTTCCAGGCAAAAAATACCTTGTTACTGGGAATCATGATTTCAAGAATATCCATAATCGGGACTTCTCCAGCGCTTTTTTATGGTGCCGTCCCTATGCAGAAGTAAGGGATACTGAACGTAAAGTTGTTCTGTTCCATTATCCGATTGAGGAATGGAATGGATTTTATGTGGGTTCCTATCACCTGCACGGTCATATTCACAATACAACTGTAACACATATTGACAGAAGATATAATGTATCCGTCGATGTTATCAATTATACCCCAGTCACTCTGGATGAACTGATCGCTCAAAATGACGTAAAATAACAGCCTATTCAAAGAAAAACACTGTTCCATAAAATGCATGGGCAGTGTTTTTTTTGCAAAAAAATCACCTACGTGAGAATATAAGTATTTTTCTTTTTGCAATACTATCAATAAGAAAATTTTCGAAGAGGAGGTTTTACAAATGAGAATTATTGTTGACGCGGATTCTTGTTCAAAAATCCGTCAGATTGAAGAAATTGCGGAAGAGAAAGGCTTACCAGTAATGTTGTTCTGCGATACAGCGCACCAGCTTTATTCTGATTACAGCAAAATTAAAAAGGTGGCTCCCGGAAGAGATGCTTCCGATATGCAGATCTATAATGAATGCAAAATAGGAGATATCGTTATAACACAGGATTACGGACTTGCTTCGTTGGTCATGGCTAAGGGCGCACTGGTTATGCATCCAAGTGGAGCTATTTATTCAAAAGAAACAATTGACACCCTTCTTATGAGCCGTTATTTGAATCAGATCGATCCCAATATCCGCCATCGTAAGAAAAAAAGACGCTCTGTTCAGAAAAAATATGATTTTCAGAAATCTTTATTGCAGATGATTAACCCCGCCGAAACTAAAAAGACCGCTTTTGCCTAAGAATTTGTATTAGAAAAGGGAGGTGTTTTATGCGCATATCTAAACGAAGACAACAATATTTGGATAAATTCAAGTTTCCTTATCACGGACAGATATTTTCCAGCATTAAAGCTTGTTGCGAATACTATGATGTGGCCTATTCCTGTGTTTTCCCGCTGAAAAAGGAGAAAAATATCACAGCGGAAAAAGCCATTGACCATCTAAGGGCTGCAAAAAAAGGACGTTGCGTGAAATATCACGGTCAAACATATCCATCTATGAAGGTATGCTGTGAATTGTTTAATGTTCCTGTTGACAATGTGAGTTACTATAAGCGCACTCATAAATGCTCTTTTGAAGCAGCATTGGATCATTATGTCTTAAATGAAAGCCGTTATTCTTTCAAGTTCAACAACCAAAAATATCCATCTATTATCGCTTGTTGTAAAGAATATGGATTGAGTCCTAGTGTTGTATATGCCTATAAAAACAAGAATCAGCTAACTCCTTCCGCCGCTATCAGGGCTTGTCTAGCACAAAAACAGCGTCAAGAGAATCAGATTGCTCCACCCAAAGTGCTTCCCAAGAAGAAAAAGAAAAAAGTCTCTGCCCCACCTAAGCCTCGCCCATCAGACTTTTGGATTGTGGAAATTAACGGAGAGGCATATCCTTCCTTATCCGCTTTTTGCAAGCAGCATCATATAAGTCATAGCAGTGTGGCTGCAAGAGCGCACCGCCTAAAATGCACCATCGAGGAATCAGCAAATCATTTTCTAGCTTTGCAAGAACTTTCACTCTTATACCCGGATGCTATACAATTCCAAAATAGTACATACGATTGCGTAGAAAAGCTCTGTTCTCGTATAGGCGTAGACCCAATCGCGATTTTACATTTTGTTAAATCCAAACAATATACGTTAGAACAGGCAATCCAAGAAGCATTATCAACCACTGGAATGCATCGCGTTCAAGATGCAGATCCTGTCGTCTTTCAAAACACAGTATATCCTACATTATACCGTTGTTATCATGCTTTACAAATTGACGCGAGGTCTGTAAAAACACGCATGGAAAAATATCATATGAGCTGGGAAGAGGCTGTTGAGGATGCAATAAAATGCAAAAAGACATCTGACAAATAACCATCTAAAGGCGTTGACGAAAAAGTTGACGCTTTTTTTGTTTTTATTTCTAATACTATAAGTATCAAAACAAGAAAGAGGTGTCTATTTTGCAACGTACAAAAGGAAATAATTTAGATTCAGACAAAATTCTGCTATCTGTGAAAGAAGCATCCGAGCTTACCGGAATTTCAGAACGTAAACTTCGTGATCTCATGAATGAAAGTAACTTTAAGGTTCAAATTGGCAGGCGTACTATGATCCATCGAAAAAAATTCGAACGATGGATTGACCAGCATACTTGCATTTTTTAAGTTCGCGTGATACGATAATATCCGTATGCGCGTATCATTAGGAGAATGATATGGGAAAAGACTCAAATGGAAAAGAGCTTGGTGCCGGCATCTATCAGAGAAAAGACGGACGATACGAAGCTCGTATTAGAATTAAAGGGCAAAAAAAGCCTTATAGTATCTATGATACTAATCTTCGGAAACTGAAGCAAAAAAAGAAACAGTTTCTTATGTTGACGGCGAACAGAGACTTAAATCTCTCGTTTTCGCTAACGGTTTCACAATGGTTTGAAATTTATTTAAAGACCTACGCACGACCTAAACTAAAAACACAAACTCTTAATAACTATGTTATAGGCTTTGAACGTGTGGAAGATTACATTGGTTACATGAAAATAATTGATGTAAAAACTGTAAATATTATTTCGGTTATGCAAGAACTCGAAAAAGAGGGATATGCAACGACTACAATTCAACAGTCTTTGGCCGTTTTAAAGCAAGTTTTTCGCACTGCTTTTGAAAATCGTATCATACCGTTTGATCCATGTTCCGGATATCAATATGCTGGACCGTCTAAGTCTGTAAACGAAAAGCCTCCAGATGACTTATTTGAACGGACGTTTGAGCAGGTACTAACTCCTGATGTGTTGGAACAATTTTTCAAGAGTATTCAATCACGCCGCTATTATGAATTATTTATCGTTCTATTACATGGCGGCTTAAGAATCGGAGAACTTCTTTCCCTACAGTGGAAAGATATAAATTTTAGGAAAAAGCAGTTGAAAGTCTACAAAACTGTGAAAAAGGTTCGAGACATTTTTGACGAGGAGGGAAATCGACTTTATGATTCGGCGTTGTATCATCAAGTAACAACGCCGAAAAGTGAGAAAAGTTATCGTATCGTTCCTCTTTCTGATATTGCAGTTAAGGCTTTAAAACAATGGAAAGCCCAGCAAGATGCAGACAAGAAGCAGTACGGACGCGATTGGGGACGTTCGAATCCCTTGTTTGAACAATATCCGGATCTTGTTTGTACTACTGGACCGGGCAATCCACTTAATCGCAGTTGGCTTGATCGAATATGCAATGACTTTCAAACGGCAATAAATGAACCGGAAATATTGCTTGCCCAAAAAGAAGGACGTTCTCCAAACCTGGTCAAAGTAACACCACATATGTTCCGTCATACATATGTAACCACCCTGATAAAGGCCAAAGTTCCGGAATCTGTTGTCCGTGAGTATGTTGGTCACAGTTCAGATAAAATGGTCGAATATTACACTCATCTTGATAATAGCTATATCGAACCAGAGCTTCGAAAGGGTATGAAGAGTTTTTATACGAATTTTGATCTAAAGAATAAAAAGGTGAAAAAATGAATTTTTCTAATAACAAAACACCTCAAAACCAAAGTCAGACAGAAAAGGTGGTCAAAAGCTGGTCAAATCCAGAAATCATAAGCAAAAAATCCCCTACTTGCAAGGATGTTTTAAAAACTGCGAATTTATCGCCTATGATGGTACATTATTGCCAGACGAAGACGGGCTTAACTGACCCGGCTAATACCATTTTGTTTTACCGCTTAGGTGATTTCTACGAAATGTTCTTCGAGGATGCCACCCTGGTATCCAAAGAACTTGAGCTTACGCTGACCGGAAAGGACTGCGGCATGGAGGAGCGCGCTCCGATGTGCGGTATCCCGTATCACGCTGCAGAAGGGTATATCAACCGTCTTGTAGAGAACGGCCATAAGGTTGCGATCTGCGAGCAGATGGAGGACCCGAAACAGGCAAAGGGCATGGTAAAGCGCGAAGTCATCCGCGTTGTCACACCGGGTACGACGCTGATCCCGCAGGGACTTGATGAGACGAAGAACAACTACATCATGTCGATCGTCTGCATGGAGGGATGCTTCGGTATCTCTACAGCAGATATCTCGACCGGCCAGTGCCTCGTCACGGAAATGGACAAGCCGCGCCGCCTGGTGGATGAGATCACGAAGTTTATGCCGGCGGAAATCATCTGCAATCAGTCGTTCCTGCTCTGCGGGATCGATGTGGAGGATCTTCGAACCCGCCTTCATATCTGCGTGAATGCATTGGAAGACTGGTATTTCGACGATGATATCTGCCGCCGTACGCTGCAGGAACAGTTCCATGCTGCTACGATGGAAGGCCTTGGCATCGCCGATTACAACTGCGGAACAATTGCAGCCGGTGCGCTGTTCCAGTATCTGCACGAGACACAGAAATCGGATCTGTCTCACATGAATTCGATTACACCGTATGTGACAGACAAATATATGCTGATCGACAGCTCCAGCCGCCGGAATCTGGAATTGGTGGAAACGCTGCGGGAGAAGCAGAAACGCGGCTCCCTCCTCTGGGTTCTCGACAAAACCCGCACGGCGATGGGCGCGCGTCTTCTGCGAAGCTACGTGGAGCAGCCATTGATCGACGAGGATGAAATCAATGCAAGACTCGATGCTGTAGAGGCTCTAACGGGGCAGGCGATGATCCGCGAGGAAATCCGTGAATACCTCCGTCCGGTTTATGACCTCGAGCGTCTCGTTGGAAGAATCAGCTACCAGTCCGCGAATCCGCGTGACCTGATCGGCTTTAAATCGTCGCTGCAGATGCTGCCTTACATCAAGCAGCTCTTAAACTCGTTTGACGGCGGCGCTTTGGCGCAGATTCAGGAGGATCTCGACCCGCTGGAAGACCTCTATCAGCTTGTCGATGCGGCAATCGTGGATGATCCACCGTATCTGATGCGCGACGGCGGTATGATCAAGGACGGCTACAACGAGATGGTCGATAATTACCGTCACGCCAAGACCGAGGGCAAACAGTGGCTGAGTGAGCTTGAGGCAAGTGAGCGCGAGAAAACCGGCATCAAAAATATGAAGGTCAAATACAACAAGGTATTCGGCTATTATCTGGAGGTCACGAACTCGTTTAAAGATCTTGTCCCGGATTACTATACGAGAAAACAGACGTTGACGAATGCGGAGCGCTACATTACCCCGCGTCTGAAGGAACTCGAGGATACGATTCTCGGTGCGGAGGATAAACTGTATGCGCTGGAATACGATCTTTTCTGTACGGTGCGCGATACGGTTGCCGGTGAGGCGGAGCGGATTCAGCGCACGGCGCAGGCTCTGGCACGGCTCGATGTGTATGCATCACTTTCCTACGTTGCCGAGCACAACCACTATGTGCGTCCGAAGCTGAACAGCCGAGGAAAGATTGATATCAAGGATGGCCGTCACCCAGTGGTCGAGAAGATGATTCCAAACGATATGTTTATCGCAAACGATACCCTGCTTGACAACGGTGACCACCGCGTTTCCGTCATCACCGGACCGAACATGGCCGGTAAATCGACGTATATGCGCCAGACGGCCCTCATTGTGCTGATGGCACAGATCGGTTCGTTTGTTCCGGCTTCGAAGGCAAACATCGGTATTGTGGACCGGATCTTTACCCGTGTCGGCGCATCCGATGACCTGGCAAGCGGCCAGAGTACGTTTATGGTTGAGATGACGGAGGTGGCAAATATTCTTCGGAATGCAACCTCGAACAGTCTGCTGATTCTCGATGAGATCGGAAGAGGAACGAGTACGTTCGACGGTCTTTCGATCGCCTGGGCGGTGATTGAGCATGTGGCGAATCCGAAGCTGCTCGGCGCAAAGACACTGTTCGCTACGCATTACCATGAGCTGACTGAGCTTGAAGGAAAGCTTCCGGGCGTGCACAACTACTGTATTGCCGTCAAGGAAAAGGGCGACGATATCGTATTCCTGCGTAAAATTGTACAGGGCGGCGCAGATAAGAGCTACGGTATCCAGGTAGCGCGTCTTGCGGGAGTGCCGGAGTCAGTGCTCTCCCGGGCGCAGGAGCTGGTGGAGCAGCTGAGCGATGCCGATATCACTGCTGCGGTCAAGGATCTGACCATGCAGAAGAAACCGAAGGCAAAGCCGGTTCACTACGACGAGGTCGATATGGCACAGATGTCGCTGTTCGATACGGTGCAGGACGATGATATCATCAAAGAGCTCTCGGAGCTTGATATCTCGAATATGACACCGATGGATGCTTTAAATACCCTGTACCGTTTCCAGGGAAAGGTGAAAAACCGCTGGAAATAGGGGAATACTGGATCAGAACATAAGTTAGAATCAATCCGAAACAGAAAGGAACAACATGGCTACCATAGCAGTACTGGATCAGAATACGATCGATAAAATTGCGGCCGGTGAGGTCGTGGAACGGCCGGCTTCCGTGGTAAAGGAGCTGGTGGAAAATGCAATGGACGCCGGTGCGACGGCGATCACCGTGGAAATCCGCGACGGCGGTATCTCGCTGGTGCGGATCACGGACAATGGAAGCGGCATTCCGGCCGAACAGGTGCCGCTCGCTTTTCTGCGCCATGCGACGAGCAAGATCCGTTCCGTGGAAGAACTCGTGCAGATTGCATCTCTTGGCTTCCGCGGCGAGGCGCTCTCGAGTATCTCGGCGGTTGCGCAGATCGAGATGATTACGAAAACGCCGGATGCGCTGACGGGAACGCGGTATGTGATTGAGGGCGGCGCGGAGAAGGCCAATGAGGAGGTCGGTGCCCCGACCGGAACAACCTTTCTGGTCCGGAATCTTTTTTACAACACGCCGGCTCGTCAGAAATTCTTAAAAACGCCGGTTACGGAGGCGAATGCGGTGACTTCTGTGGTGGAGCAGCTCGCTCTGTCCCATCCGGGCATTTCGTTTAAATACATGGTCAATTCGCAGGTGAAGCTTCATACAAGCGGCAACCGGAATTTAAAAGAACTGGTCTATAATATTTACGGCCGCGACATCGCGCGGGAGCTGATCGAGATTCACTCGGAAAGCCCGCTGATGACGATTGATGGTTTTATTGGAAAACCGGTGATCTCGAGGGGAAACCGGAATTTTGAAAATTATTACGTGAATGGACGGTATGTGCGGAGCAAGCTGCTCGCCCGTGCGATTGAGGACGGATATCAGACATCGATGATGCAGCATAAATATCCGTTTACGCTGTTCTATGTCCAGATGGATGGAGAGGCGGTGGATGTCAATGTGCATCCGACGAAGATGGAACTTCGTTTTTCTCATCAGGAGGAGATTTACCGTCAGATGCGCGATATGATCTCAGGTGCGCTGAATCACAGGGAGCAGATTGTGAATGTTTCGCTTTCTTCCGACAGGGAACGGAAAGCAGAGGAAAAAGCGGCACGGAAAGAACAGATTGTTGTTCCGGAACCGTTCGAGCAGAAACGGCAGGTAAAAGAAGGCTTTGCACGGCAGTCCCTTCCGGTGGAGCCGGTTTCCAGCCAGAGCAGAAGAATGCCAATTTTCCCGGAGGTGGAACGAAATGGATACCGCGCAGCGAAAACGTATGTGCCGGTTCAGCAGATGACGGGAATGACGCGGGAAGAGGAAGAACTGTTTGAGCCGGGTGCAGGAAACGTGCCAAAGACGGCAGACCTCTCAAACGCGGACGCAATACAGCATCAGCAGGAGCCAGATGCAGCTCCAACGGTATCTTCCATGCCGGAAGAATCCTCATCTGCATCTGCTTCGCCTGAGCCAGAAGGCCAGATGCAGCTCTTTGATGAGCAGTTTCTTACCCCGGAGGCAGAGAAATCGCACCGCATCATCGGCCAGGTTTTCGATACGTACTGGCTGATTCAGTACGGCGAGAATCTCTACATCATCGATCAGCATGCCGCGCACGAAAAGGTACTGTTCGAGCGGATGATGAAAAATTACCGGGAAAAGAACGTCACCTCCCAGATGGTGAGTCCTCCGCTGATCGTCTCCTTAACGCCGCAGGAAGCAGATCTTGTGACCCGTTACATGGACGTTTTCCAGTCCTTCGGCTACGAAATTTCCCCGTTCGGCGGAAAAGACTATGCGATCAACGCCGTGCCGCACAACCTGTACGGTATTGCGACGGAGGAGCTGTTTATCGAGATTCTCGACAATCTTGAGGAGGTCCGCGAAAAGCCGCTGGAGATTTTAAAAGACCGTCTGGCGACAATGTCGTGCAAGGCCGCCGTAAAGGGCAACAATCATCTTTCCTATGCAGAGGCTGAGCAGCTCATTGCCGAGCTTTTGGCGCTCGAAGATCCGTATCACTGCCCGCACGGCCGGCCGACGATCATTTCCCTCTCGAAACGGGAACTGGAAAAGAAATTTAAGAGAATTGTGTAGGTGATTTTTTTGAAAAAACCTTTGATTATCCTGACCGGTCCGACCGCTGTCGGTAAGACGAAGCTGTCGATTTCGCTTGCCAAAGCGGTAAATGGGGCCATTATCTCCGCGGATTCCATGCAGGTCTACCGCCATATGGATATCGGATCTGCCAAAATCCGCCCGGAGGAGATGTGCGGCGTTCCGCATTATCTGATCGATGTGCTCGATCCTTCCGAAGAGTTTCACGTCGTGAAGTTTGTGGAACTGGCGCATGAAGCGATGGAAAAAATATACGCCGCCGGACAGATTCCGATCGTGACGGGCGGCACCGGCTTTTATATCCAGGCGCTTTTAAAAGAAGTTGATTTTACGGAATCGCACGGTGAACTGCCGATCCGGAAACAGCTGGAAGAAAAAGCAGCAACGGAGGAAGGCGCGGCAGAACTGTACCGGGAACTTTCCGAGGTTGATCCTGCTTCCGCGGAGACGATTCACCCGAATAATGTAAAACGTGTAATCCGGGCGCTGGAATATTATCACGAGACAGGACAGAAGATTTCGGAGCACAACGAGGAGCAGAAGCAGAAGGAATCTCCGTACTGTTCTGCTTATTTTGTGCTGAACGACGAACGTTCGATTCTGTATGACCGCATTGACAGGCGTGTCGATCAGATGATCCGCGACGGACTGGTTGATGAAGTTTTCCGTTTGAAAGAAATGGGATACACAAGAGATCTTGTCTCCATGCAGGGACTGGGCTACAAAGAACTGTTCCCGTATCTTGCGGGCGAATGCACGCTGGAGGAGGCCGTCTATATCATCAAGCGGGACACCCGTCATTTTGCCAAACGGCAGCTGACCTGGTTCCGACGGGAAAAGGATGTGATCTGGCTGAACAAGCCGGATTTTGACTACAACGAAGAAAAAATATTATCATATATGCTGGATCGCTGGAACGAAATCGTTTCGGCCGATGCAAAGGAAGAAGGAGAACAATCATGTTGACAGAAAAAGCTGCTATGTACAGCACACTTGGCATTTCCAAAGAGGTTTTCGCATTTGGAACGAAAATTGAGGAAGAATTAAAAGAGCGTTTTGCAAAAATTGATGAAATCGCAGAATACAACCAGTTAAAGGTCATCCACGCCATGCAGGCAAGCAAGGTCAGCGAGGCATGCTTATATGGAACCACAGGATACGGATACAATGACCTGGGACGTGATACGCTGGAGCAGGTCTATGCAACGTGCTTCGGCACTGAGGATGCACTGGTACGCCCGCAGATCGCCTGCGGAACCCATGCGCTTGCAACGGCGCTTTCCGGAAATCTCCGCCCGGGCGACGAACTGCTTTCTCCTGTTGGAAAACCATACGACACCCTTGAGGAAGTGATCGGCATCCGCCCGTCCGTCGGATCTCTTGCGGAATATGGCGTAACTTACCGCCAGGTAGATTTAAAAGAGGACGGCTCTTTCGATTACGAAGGAATCAAAAATGCCATCAACAAAAAGACAAAGATGGTGACGATTCAGAGGTCGAAAGGATATCAGACCAGACCGACGCTTTCTGTTACCCGCATCGGTGAACTGATTGCATTTATTAAAAATATCAAACCAGATGTCATCTGTATGGTCGATAACTGCTACGGCGAGTTCGTGGAGACGATCGAACCGACCAATGTCGGTGCAGATCTGATGGTCGGATCCCTGATCAAAAACCCGGGCGGCGGACTGGCTCCGGCCGGCGGTTACATTGTTGGAAAGAAAAAGTACGTGGAAAATGCAGCATACCGTCTGCTCTCCCCGGGACTTGGAAAAGAGGTTGGCGCAACACTCGGTGTGAACGGTTCCTTCTACCAGGGATTCTTCCTGGCACCGACCGTTACCGCAGCGGCATTAAAAGGTGCTGTCTTTGCTGCAAATGTTTATGAGAAACTGGGATTTGCCGTTGTTCCAAACGGAACCGAGAGCCGTCACGACATCATTCAGGCGGTAACCTTTGGAAAACCGGAAGGCGTCATCGCATTCTGCCAGGGTATCCAGGCAGCTGCCCCGGTCGACAGCTTCGTTTCCCCGGAACCTTGGGATATGCCAGGTTACGACAGCCCAGTTATCATGGCAGCTGGCGCTTTCGTGCAGGGCTCTTCCATTGAACTTTCTGCCGATGGACCGATCAAACCGCCGTACGCTGTCTATTTTCAGGGTGGGCTTACGTGGCAGCACGCAAAATTCGGTATTCTGATGAGTCTTCAGAAACTCGTCGATGCCGGTATGGTGACATTATAATGGCAAAAAATGTGGTAATTATCGGCGGCGGCGCGAGCGGACTGATGGCGGCAATTTGGGCCTCACGTCTCGGTGCCGCGGTCACCGTTCTGGAAAAGAACGATAAACCGGGCAGAAAGCTTCTTGCGACCGGAAACGGACGGTGTAATTTTACCAATCGTTATCAGGATGCATCGTGCTACCGCACGGGAAATCAGGAGCGTGCATCACGGGTTCTCGAACAGTTTACCGAACAGGACACCGAACAGTTTTTTGAACAGCTCGGCATCCGCATCCGGAGCCGTGAAGGCTGGCTTTATCCGGCCAGCGAGCAGGCACAGTCCGTTCTTGATCTGCTGGTTTTGGAAGCCAGATTCCGAAAGGTAAAAATCAAGACACGGGAAACGGCTGTTGCAGTGGAAAAAGCCGAAAATGGTTATCTGGTGCGCACCGAAGGATGGCAGTACCCGGCTGACAGCGTCATCATCTGCTGCGGAAGCTGTGCTTCCCAGATCGCCGGTTCCGACGGAGATACACTTCGATTTGCCGATCAGCTTCAGCTCGCTTCGATTCCGTTTTCCCCGGCCCTCTGCCCGCTCCGCTGCAAAGGAAACCAGTTTTCCTCCTGGGCGGGTGTTCGGGTGCGCGCGAAGATTACGCTTCTGGTTGAAAATCAGGAGATTCTGACGGAACAGGGAGAGCTGCAGCTTACCGACTACGGTGTCTCCGGCATCCCGGTATTCCAGATTTCCCGGTTCGCTGTGCGTGCCTGCATGCAGAAAAAACGCGCTGAACTTCTCGTAGACTTCTTTCCGGAACTGACGGAATCGGAGCTTACTGCAGAACTTGTCAGACGGCAGGAAATCTGCCCGTATAAAGCGCCAAAAGAGCTTCTGATCGGTCTTCTTCCGGAAAAACTCATTCCGGTTCTGATCGGAAAGAAAAAGACTCCGGAAGAAATGGCAGGCGCCATCAAATCATATCGTTTACAGATCACCGGCCAGACCGACTTTGGAAAAGCCCAGGTGTGTGCGGGCGGCATCACGCTCGACCAGCTTACGGATTCTCTGGAATCGGTACAGCACCCTGGTATTTTCTTTGCGGGAGAAGCCCTGGACGTCGACGGCGTCTGCGGCGGCTACAATCTCCAGTGGGCCTGGTCCAGCGGAAGTGCAGCCGGAAGAGCTGCAGCAGGAGAACATGCATGATTCGGATACAGCAATTAAAGCTTCCAGTCACCCACACACAGGAGGAACTGGAACAGAAAATAAGAAAAACACTGAAAATCGGAAAACACGATCTGCAGGAAATTGAGCTCTTACGCCGCTCAATTGATGCCAGAAAGAAATCCGAATTAAAATACGTTTATCAGCTTGATGTAAAAGTAAAAGATGAGAACGCCGTACTGCGGAAAGCGAAAAATAACCAGATCGTAAAAGCGGAGAAAAAGCCATATGTGTTCCCAAAATCCGGAGAACAGACTCTTGTTCACCGGCCGGTTATTATCGGAAGCGGTCCGGCAGGGCTTTTTTGTGCCTATGTTCTCGCAAAGCATGGCTACCGTCCGCTCGTTCTGGAGCGCGGCGAATCTGCAGAACAGAGAAAGAAAAGTGTCGATGCGTTCTGGAAAACCGGCGTTCTGAACCCGGAATCGAACGTACAGTTCGGAGAGGGCGGCGCCGGTACGTTTTCGGATGGAAAATTAAACACTTCGGTGAAAGATCCATCCGGCAGAAACCGTGAGGTACTCCGGATCTTCACGGAATGCGGGGCACCGGAAGAAATTCTGTACGATCAGAAACCGCACCTTGGCACCGATCAGCTCATCGGAATTGTGACAATAATGCGGAAAAAGATCGAGGCATGGGGCGGAGAAGTCCGTTTCGGAGCAAAAGTGACGGACTTTGGGATTGAAAACGGCAGACTCACTTCTGTAACCGTCAATGAAACCGAGAAGATTGCCGCGGAGACGGCAGTCCTTGCGATCGGCCACTCTGCACGCGATACCTTCTTTAAACTCTGCGAAAATAGGATCTCCATGGAAGCAAAATCCTTCGCTGTCGGCGTCCGCATTGAGCATCCGCAGAAGATGATCACGGAGGATCAGTACGGACCGGAGGCACCGGATTTTCTTGGGGCAGCACCGTATAAGCTCACCAATCAGTGTGAAAACGGAAGAGGTGTGTACTCATTCTGCATGTGTCCCGGCGGCTATGTTGTCAATGCATCCTCGGAAGCGGAACGCACCTGCGTCAACGGTATGAGTTATTCTGACCGGGAAGGTAAAAATGCGAACAGCGCTATGATTGTCACCGTAACACCGGAAGACTACCGCCCGTACCATGTAGAGGGAACGCCGGACGTACTCGATGGTGTGGCATTCCAGAGAGCGCTTGAACACGCTGCGTGGAAAGCCGGAAAAGGCAAAGTTCCGGTGCAGCTTTTTGGTGATTTCTGTGAAAACAGAGTTTCTACAGCACTTGGAGAGGTAACCCCTTCCATTTGCGGAGAATGGACTTTCGCCAATCTGCGGGAAGTTCTTCCGACGTTTATCGGAGACTCTCTTGTGGAAGGCATTCGTGCATCTGAGCGGAAAATCCACGGCTTTTCCCGTTCGGACGCCGTTCTTTCCGGCGTGGAAGCGCGTACCTCGTCACCGGTCCGCATTGTAAGAAATGAAACGCTCGAAAGTTCGTCGCTTACCGGTCTTTACCCGTGCGGAGAGGGCGCAGGCTATGCGGGAGGCATCACTTCCGCAGCCATGGACGGATTAAAAACGGCAGAGGAAATTGCAAAAAAATATATGAATTTTTCATAATTCCTATACATCTGCGGAAAGTTGTGCTAGAATGATGGGTGATTCAAACCAATGTATTCCATGAAAATTCCCGGAAGAGTGGTGGGAGGAATACATGAGAAAAAATGGATTACGAAACCTGCCGACGATGGAACAGCCATATGAAAAATGCCTGGAAAACGGCCCGGAAAGCCTTTCCGACGCGGAGCTTCTGGCTGTCATTTTACGATGCGGGGCAAGGGGAAAAACATCCCTGGAGCTCGCAAGAGAAATTCTTTCCCTTCCCGGAAAAGAGGAGGGCCTGTTAGGACTCTATCACTGTACAAGACAGGAACTTCTGCAGATCCGCGGAGTCGGGGAAGTAAAAGCGATCCAGCTCCAGTGCATCGGTGAGCTTTCCAAACGAATGGCCGCGGCCGGAGCAAGAAAAGGTCTCTGCTTTCATGATCCGGCTTCCATTGCGGATTATTACATGGAACGTCTCCGCCACGAGGATCAGGAGGTTCTTCTCTGCATGATGCTGGACACAAAAAATCAGCTTCTCGGAGAAAAGGAAATCACAAGAGGGACGGTCAATGCGACGATGATTTCGCCGCGGGAGCTTTTTCTTGCGGCACTGCAGTTCCGTGCGGTTCATATTCTGCTGGTTCACAACCATCCAAGCGGAATCCCGGAACCAAGCGGTGACGACATTACCGTGACACGGCAGATCCGGCGGGCGGGTGAAATGCTCGGCATTACCCTGCTGGATCACATTATTATCGGGGATCACTGTTATACCAGTATGCTGGAACAGGGAATCTGATCCCGAAAATCCGAGGCAGAAATGCCCAAAGGAAGGGAACAAGTTAAAGGAGCACGATGCAGATTCGAAATGTATACGGCATAGACCTTGGCACCAGTACCGTCAAAATCTATGACCTGAAGAAAGACACAATCACAAAAGAAAAAAATATGATTGCCATACGCAACCGCGAACAGGTGATTGCCGTTGGAAATTACGCATATGAAATGCACGAGAGAACGCCTTCCAATATCGAGGTAATTACCCCCATGAGCAACGGACGCATTGCGAATGTATTGATGGTAGAAGCCGTTTTGCACACGCTTCTCCACCGCTGTACGCGCCACATGGGATACCGCCCGGAGCTGTATTTTTCAGTTCCCTGCGATATGACAGAGATTGAACGGCGTTCTTATTATACGATTGCACATAAGGGAGCCTTAAAAAACTGCCGCATGTATCTTGTGGATAAACCAATCGCGGATGCGCTGGCACTTGGCATTCCGATCAACCGCACGAAGGGTTCCATGATTGTCAACATCGGAGCGCAGAGCACAGAGATTTCTGTTATCGCCAACGCGAGGGTTATTTTTTCCAGAATCATCCCGGTAGGCGGAAAACAGTTCAACGAATCGATATGCAATCTGAACCGCCGCAAAAACAATTTCCAGATTGGCTCCAAAACAGCCAAACGTGTCAAGATTGCGCTGGCGGATCTTGGAACAGACAAAAAAGAGGCGCGGAAGGTGCGCGGCGTAGATGGTGCATCCGGTCTTCCAATGGAAGGGATCATTACTTCTTCCCTCGTAAACGAAGCACTCCTTTCCGGTGTTAATGAGATCGGCGAGGAAATCAAGCATGCGCTGGAGCGTACACCGCCGCAGATCCACGATCATATCCAGAAAGAGGGTATTTACATCACCGGCGGAAGCACAAGGATTCCGAACATTGACCGCTATCTTTCAAGACAGCTCGGCTGTCCGGTGCAGCTTTCCCAGTATTATGACCTCTGTACCATCTGTGGGCTCAAGGAACTGATCACGCACGATGCGCTGCATCGCTGGGCTTACACGGTAAATAAAAAGAAGTAAATCTATCAAAAAGGACCCGCTATGAATAAGAAGAAAAAATTTCAGCTAAAAAGCAAACATTTACTTTTCATCATGACGTTCCTGTGTCTCTCCGGCATTTTAGGCAGTGCAGCAGACAAAATGCCGGTCACGCCGATCCGGGAAGCCGCAGGCTTTGTGATCATCCCGTTTCAGAACGGAATTAACCAGATCGGTGCGTATTTGACAGACTGTCTGACCGGTTTCCAGAACGTCAAAAAACTGTCTGCCGAGAAAGAGGAGCTTGAACAGAAGGTCACGGATCTGACTGAGGAAAACAATCAGCTTGTACAGGATCAGCAGGAGCTGCAGCGTCTTCAGGAGCTGTATCAGCTGGACCAGTCCTACTCGGAATATGAAAAAGTAGCAGCACAGGTCATCTCAAAGGATCCGGGCAACTGGTATGATACCTTTGTCATCAACAAAGGATCAAATGACGGGATTCAGAAAGATATGAACGTTATTGCAGACGGCGGCCTTGTTGGACTTGTTGAGGAGGTAAGTTCCAATTCCGCTACTGTCCGCTCTATCATTGATGACTCCAGTTCCGTGAGCGCCATGACAGCATCTACCTCAGATACGTGTATTGTATCGGGTGATCTGCGCCTGATCAGCGACGGAAAGCTTGCCTTTTCCCAGCTGAATACAACCGACACGGTAGCTGAGGGCGAAAAGATTGTGACATCGAACATCAGTGATAAATACCTCCGCGGTATTCTGATCGGCTATGTCAGTGAAATCACCGAGGACTCCAATCACCTGACGAAAAAGGGATACATCATTCCTGTTGTGGATTTTCAACATATTCAGGAAGTTCTCGTGATCAAAGAATTAAAACAGCAGGGAGGAGAGTAAATGCGCAGAAAAATCACGCTTGCCTTTCTGATTCTGGCAGCTTTCCTGTTACAGACAACTGTATTTCAGTGTTTTCAGATCGCGTCCGTAACGCCGAACCTTCTTCTGATTCTGACGTCCGCCTTTGGGCTGATGCGCGGAAAAAAAGAGGGACTGATGGTCGGATTTTTCAGCGGTCTGATGATTGATCTGTTCTACGGCAGCCTGTTTGGATTTTACGCACTGCTCTACATGTATATCGGTTATCTGAACGGCTTTTTCTGCAAAGTCTTCTATGACGATGATATTAAGGTACACATTGTACTGGTCGCTGCCAGCGATCTTGTCTACAGTCTGCTGATGTATGTGCTGCAGTTCCTGCTGCGCGTGCGCCTGCACTTTTTCGATTATCTGGCGCATATTATTCTGCCGGAAATGGTATACACGGTAGTGCTCTCCATTCTGCTTTACCGGCTTTTATTTATCATCAACCGTAAACTGACCGAAAATGAAATGGAAGGACAACAGTCGCCATGGCTAAGAAGATAAGAAAATTTTTCCGCAGACTCGGTGAAAACCGCACCCTATTGCTTGGTGTGGTTTTCCTTGCTATGTTTGCCGTCCTGATCGGAAGACTTTTTATCCTGCAGGTAGTGCATGGAGAAGAGTATGCGGATAATTTTGAACTGCAAATCACAAAAACCAGAACCCTTGAGAGTACAAGAGGAAATATTTATGACAGGAACGGAAAACTGATCGCTGGAAATAAGGTTTCCTACTCCGTAACCATCGAGGATAACGGAACGTACAACACGACAAAAGAACGTATTCTCTCTCTGAACGCAGAACTCTATCGTCTCTGTAAGCTGATTCGTGCAAACGGAGACTCGATTGACACCAGCACCTTCCCGATTGAAGTGGATGAGAACGGTGCGTTTGTTTTTACAGGTGAAGAGGGAACGACCCGCGACCGTTTCCGTGCAGACATTTATGGACAGAAGAAAATCGACGATATGACGGCAGAACAGAAGAGTTCCAGTGCCGAAACGCTGATGACATTTCTTGCCGGACCGGACGGCTTTGGCCTGGATGCCTATTCTGACGATGAAAAATACGCATATGCTGCCAAAGATTTTGAAGAGTATGGTCTTCCATACCAGACAGACGAATCCGGAAATGCGGTCCTTTCTCTTTCCAATCAGGAGCGTCTGGAAATTCTGGTGATCCGCTATAAGATGAAACAGACGAATTATCAGAAGTATGTCCGCGTGACAGTTGCTTCCGGCGTCAGCAGCAATACAACTGCATCGATTGCAGAGAATGAAGATGTTCTGCAGGGTGTCAGCATTTCGGAAGATTCCGAGCGTGTATATTATGACGGAAAGTATTTTTCCTCTCTGATCGGTTATACGGGCCAGGCGTCCTCAGACGAGCTGACAGAACTGAATGAAGAGCTGAAGAGCCAGGGAAAAGAAGAAACGTATTCCACGGAATCCATCGTCGGAAAATCTGGTCTGGAACAGTATATGGAGACAATCCTTCAGGGAACCGACGGATCAGAAGAGATTATCGTTAATAACGTCGGAAAAGAGCTGGAAACGGTAGAAGGATCCCTGGTTGAGCCAAAACAGGGAAATAACGTCTATCTTTCGATTGATTATGACCTGCAGATTGCGGTATATAAAATTCTGGAACAGAGAATTGCCGGCATTCTGAAACAGTATCTGAGTGATGTAAAATCCGTTGATACCTCAACACTTGCCAATACGGATGCCGTTCCGATTCCAATTTACGATGTATACAATGCACTGATCGAAAACAGCACGATTGATATTTCCCATTTCTCGGCGGCGGATGCCACGGAGCGTGAGCAGCGGATCTATGCACTGTTCCAGCAGAAGCTCCAGCAGGTGCTTGCCGAGATTACGCAGGAACTGACCGTTGAAACAGCAACCGTTTACAACGACCTCAGCGATGAAATGCAGGAATATGAGACCTTCATCGTGGATAAGCTGCTTTCCAGTACGATGGGTATTCTTTCTTCAACAGCAATTGATGAGAAAGACGCCACCTATCAGGCATGGAATGACGGAACGATTTCTCTTCGTGATTATCTGACGTATGCGGCAAGCCAGAACTGGATTGATGTCTCAGCACTGACGCAGGATGATGCCTACCTGGATTCTCAGGAGGTTTATCAGAAGCTGACGGAGGTTATTCTGGACCGTCTGGCAAACAATACAACATTTGCAAAAAAGATGTATCACTATATGCTGCTGCAGGATATGCTCGATGGCTATGATATCTGCAATCTGATGTATGATCAGAACCTTCTGACGAAAGAGGATGACGATTATGCCGCTTATGTTGCAGGAAATATGACACCGTTCCAGCTTCTGTCCGATAAAATCGCCAAACTGGAAATCACCCCGGCACAGCTTGCACTCGATCCGTGTTCCGGTTCTGCTGTCATTACGGACCCGAATACCGGTGCTATTTTAGCCTGTGTTTCCTATCCTGGCTACGACAACAACCGCCTGGCAAACCAGATGGATACCGCATACTGGGCAAAATTGAATACCGATGAATCCAGCCCGCTGTACAACAAAGCAACCCAGCAGAAGACGGCTCCTGGTTCCACCTTTAAACCGCTGATGGCGGTTGCCGGATTAAGCGAAGGCATAATTACTCCGACCAGTATCATCAACTGCAACGGTCTGTTCGGGGAAGGACTTGTCAACGAATCTGACTATGTCCACTGCCATCAGTTGAGCGGCCACGGAGATCTGAACATTGTTGGTGCCATCCAGAACTCCTGCAACGTGTTCTTCTGTACGCTTGGATATCGTCTGGGACTCGATGAGAACGGCACCTTTAAACAGAAGCGCTCTCTGGAAATGATCCAGAAATATGCCGATATGTTTAAGCTGGATGAAAAGACTGGAATCGAAATTTCGGAAACCGATCCGAATGTAACCGATTCCCTCCCGATCCCTTCCTCGATTGGTCAGGGTACCAACAACTATACGACGACACAGCTTGCACGCTATGTCACAACGATTGCAAATTCCGGTACGGTTTATAATCTTTCCCTTCTGCAGAAAGCAACGGATTCGGATGGCAATGACATCGATATGGGCGCAGATTTCGGCCCGACGGTAAATTCAGAAATGGATGTTGATTCCAACATCTGGGATCTGGTACACGAAGGCATGCGAAAAGTAATCAGCGTATCCAATGCGACCATTTTCCCGGAATCCTGGCCGGTAGAGCTTTCCGGAAAAACCGGTACCGCGCAGGAAGACCGTACACGTGCAAACCATGGACTGTTTATCGGCTTCTCTCACTATGAGAGCAGAGACGATATTGCTCTTGCCGTCCGCATTCCGTTTGGATATTCTTCTATGAACGCAGAGTTGGTAGCTAAGGATATCTTAGATTATTACTATGGCCTCTCAGACGATATTCTGTCCGGTCAGGCAAACTCCAACGGTGTTGCAAGCGTGAGAGCAGACTAAGGAATTTTTCCGGCAGAAACGAAGCCTGGGAAGAAAGCTGCAAAAGAGAAAGGATGCGTTTTTAAACAAAGGTTTGGACGCATCCTGCGGCATGAAAATGCAGAACAGTTTTCAACAAGGAGGTTCCAGATGAGTGAAGTCATTGTAATTACATCAGGAAAAGGCGGCGTCGGAAAGACGACAACCGCAGCAAATATCGGAATCGGGCTGGCACAGCTTGGAAAGAAAGTTGTGATGGTAGATACCGACATCGGTCTTCGAAACCTGGATGTCGTGCTCGGCCTTGAAAACCGGATTGTCTACAATCTTGTGGATGTTGTGGAGGGCAACTGCCGGATGAAGCAGGCGCTAATCCGCGACAAACGGTACGAGCAGCTCTACCTTCTCCCGTCTGCCCAGACGAGGGACAAGACAAGCGTAACGCCCGAGCAGATGAAAAAACTCTGCGATGAATTAAAACAGAGCTTTGATTTTGTTCTTCTTGACTGTCCGGCAGGCATTGAGCAGGGATTTGCAAATGCAGTTGCCGGTGCCAATAAGGCAATTGTTGTGACTACGCCGGAGGTTTCGGCCATCCGGGACGCGGACCGCATCATCGGCCTTCTGGAGGCGCAGGATCTGAGGGATATCTCTCTTGTCATCAATCGTATCCGGCCGGATATGGTAAAACGCGGTGAAATGATGTCGGTGGATGATGTACAGGAAATTCTTGCTGTTCCGCTGCTCGGCATTCTGCCCGATGATGAGCAGGTAGTAATCGCCACCAACCAGGGCGAAGCGATCGCTGGAAGCGGTTCCAAGGCAGGAGAAGCCTTTACGAATATCAGCCACAGGATCCTCGGGGAGAGTGTTCCCTACTTGGATCTTGACAGCAAAAAGGGATTTTTCCGCCGTGTATTCGGGCGATAGGAGGGAACTGGTATGGGTTTATTTTCAGGCAGAAAGCCGCACTCCGGCCTCGTTGCAAAAGAACGTCTGTCCAATCTTTTAATGGCAGAACGTCTGAACTGTTCTCCGGCATCGCTTCAGATGCTGAAAAATGATCTTTCTGCTGCTGCAGGAAAATACCTTACCGTTGAGGCGGATGAAATTTCCGTCACCATTACACAAACAACCCCTGTCATACTGACAGCGAAAATACCATTGAAAAGAAACGAGGAGTATCATGTTAAGACGATATAAGCTGAAAAATTATAATTTCCGGCTGGTCATTCTTCTGATTGCCATCAGCATTATTGGTGTGCTTCTGATCGGAAGTGCAGACAGTGCAGACCAGAAAAAACAGGCCATCGGAGTCGTATTGGGCGTAGTCATCATGATTATTGTCTCTTTGCTTGACTATAGCTGGCTTCTGAATTTTTACTGGGTTCTTTACATCGGAAATCTGATGATGCTTGGCGTTCTTTATCTCGGCGGTTCTACCGCAAAAAACACGTTTGGTGCGACCCGTTGGATTCAGATCGGAAGCTTTCAGTTTCAGCCGACCGAGCTGTCAAAAATCTTTCTGATCATGTTTTTTGCGATGTTTCTGATGAAGCATGAAGAAGATCTGAATACGGCGAAAACCATTTTTACCGCGATCGGGCTTCTGATTCCGCCGCTCGTTATGATTTACCGTCAGCCGGATTTGAAAAATACGATTACGGTCATGGTTCTGTTCTGCTTTATGATGTATGTGGCGGGCTTAAGCTACAAAGTTATCGCCGTTGTTCTGGTTTCCGGTTCAGCACTGGTACTTGCGCTTCTGCTTGTCATTACGCAGGTGAATTTCCAGCTTCCGGCGGCTCTTGACAAGACGATTGGTTATCAGCTTGGGCGAATTCAGGACTGGTTAAGCGATGATGCCGACAACGCCGACGGCCGTCTCCAGCAGCAGAATTCCATTACAGCCATCGGTTCCGGAAAGCTGACCGGAAAAGGACTCAACAACAATAAAGTTTCTTCCGCAAATAAGGGAAATTTCGTTTCCCAGAACCATAATGACTTTATTTTTGCAGTGGCAGGAGAGGAACTTGGTTTCTTTGGATGCTGCGGAATCATCCTGCTCCTGTTCCTGATTCTCGTCGAATGCATCCGGACTTCCCGGAAAGCAAAAGATCTGTCAGGAACGTTGATCTGCTGCGGTATGGCAGGACTCATTGCCTTTCAGAGCTTTCTGAATATCAGTGTTGCAACCGGAATCCTGCCGAACACCGGTACACCGCTTCCGTTCGTCAGCTATGGACTGACCTCCCTTGTAACACTTTACATCGGAATGGGGCTTGTCCTGAATGTCGGACTGCAGAACCGGGATTTTGTAACCAGAAACTATGAATTACTAAGGAGGAAAACCATCAATGAACATCGGATTGATCGCGCATGATGCAAAAAAAACGCTGCTTCAGAACTTGTGTATCGCCTACCGCTCGGTACTTGCCAAGCATACTCTTTACGCAACCGGAACTTCCGGCCGTCTGGTAGAAGAGGCAACCGGACTTAACGTCCGCAAATATCTGGCTGGACACGTTGGAGGCGTTCAGCAGATGGGTTCTCAGATTGAGCAGAATGATCTGGATCTTGTGATTTTCCTGCGGGATCCGGAACAGCCGAAACAGCATGAGCCGGATGTCCATCGGATTATCCGTCTCTGCGACGTACACAGCATTCCGCTTGCCACCAATCTTGCAACGGCAGAAATGCTGATCAAATCATTAGACAGAGGAGAAATGGACTGGCGTGAAATCTACCGGAGAAACGACTAATACTACAGAAAAAGAACAGAAACTGCCTGTAACGGAGAAAAACGGGACTGCTCCGGAAAAAACCGAACATATTTTAAACCGCCTGATCATCGGCGCGGGTGTCTGTGTTGCTGTTATTGCGGTTCTGATCGGTGTGAAACTGTACCGTCAGGACCGCCAGATGGACATTACAGAGCCGTTTGCGCGAAGTATGGTGCTCGCCTCCGATCCGCTTTCGGCAGAAAAACGGTTTCAGGCTGAAACGCTCTCTGCCGATCTCTGTGTCGGTGAGACGAGCGTACCGCTGAATGATATCTCGTTTTCTTCACAGGTAAAGGCCGGACTGTTTGATCTGGATCACAAAAAAGTATTGTTCGCGCAGAATATGTATGATCAGGTCTACCCAGCCAGCATCACGAAGATCATGACGGCTCTCCTTGCCATGGAATACAATCAGCCGGATACGCAGGTAACGATCACAGAAGAGGATCTTGCGCTGGAAGATGGATCCCAGATGAGTGGACTGGCCGTGGGCGATACGGTAACGATGGATCAGCTTTTCCATGCATTGTTGATTTATTCTGCCAACGATGCTGCTATGGCGATTGCCCGCCAGGTAGGCGGAAGTGTAGAGAATTTCGTTCAGATGATGAACGATAAGGCAGCTTCCCTTGCCATGACCGGTACGCATTTTGCAAACCCGCACGGTCTTCACAATGAGAATCATTACACTACTGCATATGATGTTTATCTGATGCTGTATGCTGCCTATCAGCATACGGAATTCCAGAATACGATGTCAATGTCTTCCTACACGCTGAACATGACGCATGCGGACGGTACGGCGGGAACGATCTATTTAAGCTCCACGGACAAATATCTGACCGGAGAGAAAAACGCACCGGAAAACGTGACGGTGCTCGGCGGAAAAACCGGAACGACCGATGAGGCCGGTTCCTGCCTGGCACTGGTATCCCAGAATGCATACGGAGAACCGTTTATCTCTGTCATTCTTCATGCATCAACAAAAGTGGAACTGTACGAGGACATGAACACTCTTCTTTCCAATATCAACTCCTGACGTAATCTTTTTGCAATCCCCCGGACGGCGTTTTTTCTGCCTCTCCGGGAGATTGTCGTATCCGTTTAGAAAAACAGAGCTCCTTTCCCTGCGAATTAGAAGATTTTTCAGAATTTTTTCATTTTACCATTGAAAACGTTGGTGAATTGTACTATAATTAAACCATGAACTTAAAGGTTTTTGGTGAAAATATCTTATTCTAATCTAAGGAGGAAACTGCTATGGTTCAATTAATTGTAGGCAAGAAGGGAAAAGGCAAAACAAAACAGCTGTTAGACAAAGTAAATGCAGAGGTAAAAACCGCAAACGGAAATATCGTGTATATTGACAAGAGCACAAAGCACATGTTTGAATTAAACAACAAAGTACGTCTGATTTCCGCAACCGACTATCCTCTGAAAAACAGTGATGAATTTATCGGATTTATCTGCGGTATCGTTTCTCAGGACCACGATCTCGCAAGCGTTTATCTCGACAGCTTCCTGAAAGTAGCAAAACTGGAAGGAGAGGACATCACAGATTGTGTTGAACAGCTGGAAGGCATTGGCAAGCAGTATAACATTACCTTCGTATTAAGTGTCTCCATGGATAAAGAAGAGCTTCCGGAAGGCATGCAGGATAAGATTATCGTTGCACTGTAACCAAAACTGTATTATAATAATTGCATAGCGACAAAACCAAAGGACGGCGCTTACGGCACCGTCCTTTTAGCGCATGGATTAAACAATAAAAGGAGCATACATTTTGTCTAAGCAGAAAAAGAACAGCCGCCGGCATTCGAGAATCCGTTTCCCTTTTCCGGCGTTGAATATTGGAAATATCATCTTTGGAGCCCTTTTTTTCTATATGGCAGTTTCACTTTTCTTTTACCTGACCGCCGATCATATCAAATCTTTTCAGGTTGTGCAGGGAACTTTATCCCGGAATGATACCTATACCGCATTCGCCATGCGGACAGAGAGCGTGCAGCTTTCCTCCGGCAGCGGATATGTTCAGTTCTATACCCCAAATGCATCGAAAATCAGCCGCGGAAGCGCTGTTTATGGGATTTCCGCAACAGAAAATGCCGATACCTCTGGTATTGCGGCAGATGCGGCAACGAGAACGTCGCTTCGTTCCTCGCTCGCACGTTTTTCTTCTGATTATGATTCCAGTTCCTTTTCCGGCATTTATCAGCTGAAAACAGAACTTTCCGCAAAGCTGCTTGCCGCTGCCGCTGAAAACGGAGATTCCTCATCACAGACGATATTTTATGCAGATCAGGACGGTGTTGTCGTCTACGGCAGTGATGGATATGAAAGCTATACGGAGGACAGCCTTACGCCGGAGCTTTTCTCTACGAAAGCCTCTGTGGTTTCCTTTGATTCCGGCGCGCAGACGGAGCCTGGAAATGCAGTATACCGTCTGGTGACAGATGAGCAGTGGGAAATTGCCGTTCCGGTGACGAATAAGCAGGTCGTTACACTTTCCAATTTCAGTACGATAAAAGTTAAATTTCTGAAAGACGGAAAAACACAGACGGGAACGCTGAATCTAAAGTCCATTAACGATCAGAACTATGCTGTCATTTCGTTTACAAGCGGGATGATCCGTTATGCGGAAGACCGTTTTCTTTCAATAGAGCTGGTCACAAACACTGGAAGCGGACTGAAAATTCCAAATACTGCCATCACGGAAAAAGATTTCTATAAAATCCCGGCGCAGATGCTCGTACAGGGCGGAGACAGCAATTCTTCCGGTTTCCTGCGGGAAAAGACCGATAAAAAAGGAAATGTCATGCTGGATGATAACGGACAGCCGGTGACAGAATTTGTAAACGCCACGATCTATGAGCAGGTCAATGATGAAAATGATAATCCGGTCGAATATTACGTCGACATGGCCGCTTTTAATGATGGAGATATACTTCGTGCACAGGATTCCGCCACAACGTATCAGATTGGAGAAACGGTTCCGCTGCAGGGTGTTTACTGCATCAACAAAGGATATGCTGTATTCCGCAAAATTCAGATCATCGATCAGAATGCGGAGTATTCTATCATAAAAAAACAAACGCAATACGGCATTTCGCAGTATGATTATATTGTGGAAAATGCATCCACCGTCAGTGAAGAAGATATTGTGCATTAAATACTGGAGGTTAGAAAGATATGCTGAAAGAGAACTATGAAGAAGTCCAGAAGAAAATTACAGAAGCCTGCAAAAGAGCCGGACGGAACCGGGAGGAAGTTACCCTGATTGCGGTCAGCAAGACAAAACCGGTCGAAATGCTTTCCGAAATCTATGATCTTGGCGAACGCAATTTCGGTGAAAACAAAGTGCAGGAGCTGACAGAAAAAGAGGAAGTGCTGCCAAAGGATATCCACTGGCACATGATCGGTCATCTGCAGCGGAATAAAGTAAAATACATTGCAGGAAAAGTTGCCCTGATTCATTCTGTCGATTCTCTTCGTCTGGCAAAAACGATCAGTGAGGAAGCGGTAAAGCACAACTGCGAAATCCCGATCCTGATCGAGGTAAACGTTGCCGGCGAGGAAAGCAAGTTTGGTGTCTCCGTAGAGGAAACCCTTCCATTGATTGAAGAAATCGCAAAACTTCCGGCAATTCATGTGGAGGGACTTATGACCATTGCACCGTATGTGGAAGATCCAGAAGAAAATCGTCCGGTTTTTCGCAAATTAAAGGAATTAAGTGTTGACATTGCCGCCAAAAACATTAATAATGTACGTATGGCCATTTTGAGCATGGGCATGACCGGCGATTACGAAGTAGCAGTAGAAGAAGGCGCCACTTTAGTACGGGTTGGAACCGGAGTCTTTGGCGAACGGGATTACAGTAAAAGATAACAGGAAGCCTTTCCAAGAAGAGTGACCCCGCGCATTCTGCACGGCTGTCTGGCCAAATGCCACAGGACTAAAAATAGGAGAGTATAAGAATGAGTGTTTTAGACAAATTTCTGGATGCCATCCGGCTGAACGACGATTACGAGGAAGAGGATGCTGATTCGGATAGCTTCTTCGATGAAGAAGACGATGATATAGAAGAAAAACCAAAGAAACGTTTCTTCCGTAAACTGGAGAACGAGGATGAGGACGAAGAGGAAGAGCTGCAGGCGAAACCGGTTCACACTGCACCGCGTAAACAGCCGGCGCCAAAGACCACCGCTTCAAGCCAGGCTGCTGCTGCACGAGCTCCAAAGCCAGCTGCCCCGGTTTCCTCGAAAGTTACTCCAATGAGAAAGAAAGCAGGTGCATTAAATATGGAAGTATGCGTCATCAAACCGGCTTCCATGGAGGATACCCGTGAAATCGCGGATACGCTTCTGGCCGGATGTACCGTTGTCCTTAACTTAGAAGGCATTGATGTGGATATTGCCCAGAGAATCATTGATTTCTGCTGTGGTGCATGCTACTGCATGAGCGGAAGTCTGCAGAAAGTTTCCAGCTATATTTTCATCCTGACACCGTCCAGCGTAGAAATTTCCGGCGACATCCAGGATATCTTAAGCGGAGCTTTTGATCTTCCAAATATCCGTACCGATTATTAAAGAAAATTATCTTTGCAGTAAATTAAAATGGATCTACTGGATCAATTATTGATTTACTTAGTAACAAAGGAAAAGCATCAGATGCAGGATTCTGATGCTTTTTTCATGAAAGAACATACAGGAGGCATAATTTATGAAAACACTTACCGTTAAAAGAGAAGGCACATCTACTGAATTTTCTTATGAAATTGTCTGGGACGGCAGCTACGAACGCCTCGCCGGCTGTGTGGAGAACTTAAAACTCCCTGCAAAAAAGGCCTGCATTGTCACAGACAGCACGGTTTCAGAACTGTATCTGGAAGAGGTAAAAAATGCACTGTCCCCGCTGTTTGAGACCGTAACCGCATTTGTTTTCCCGGCTGGTGAAGCAAGCAAAAATCTGGATACCGTCAAAGATCTGTACACGCATCTGATTGAAAACCACTTTGAGAGAAAAGACATTTTATTCGCACTCGGCGGCGGTGTCGTTGGGGATCTGACCGGCTATGCGGCGGCAACGTATCTGCGCGGCATTGATTTCATTCAGCTTCCGACGACACTGCTTGCACAGGTAGATTCCAGCGTTGGAGGAAAAACGGGCGTCGATTTCGACCAGTACAAAAATATGGTCGGTGCATTCCATCATCCACGTCTTGTCTATATGAATATGGCAACCTTAAAATCCCTGAACGGCGAACAGTTTGCCTGCGGTATGGGAGAAGTCCTGAAAACAGGTCTGATCCGCGATGAAAAATTCTACATCTGGACCATCAATCACATGTCTGAGATCGAAGAGCGGATTGAGCCGGTATTAACGAAAATGATCCAGAAATGCTGCGATATCAAACGCCAGGTTGTAGAAAATGACCCAACAGAACAGGGAGAGCGTGCCGTTTTAAATCTTGGCCATACGATCGGTCATGCCATTGAAAAGCTCAAAAACTTCGAACTGCTCCATGGCCAGTGCGTTGCACTTGGAACCGTTGCTGCTGCCTATATTTCCTACAAGAGAAGTTATCTCTCCGATGAAGAGTTTTACGAGATTCGTGATATGAACGTCGGTTTCTATCTGCCAATCACCGTGGACGGCCTGAAATCGGAAGATATTCTGGCTGCAACAAAATCGGACAAGAAAATGGAACAGGGTACGATCAAATTCATCCTTCTGGAGTCTGTCGGCCATGCTGTGGTAGACCGCACGGTTACAGATGAAGAAATGCTGGAAGCTATCAATTCTATTAATGGAGATCTGATCGATGAAGAGTAAAAAACTTTCTCCGCTGGCCGTTTATCTGGTTTGCGCGGCAGCGATTGTCCTTCTGCTTGCAGCAGATCAGTATACAAAATCACTGGCAGTGCAGTATCTGAAGGACCAGCCGTCGATCGAGCTCATTCCAGGGGTTTTGGAGCTGTTTTATCTGGAAAACCGCGGTATGGCATTCGGACTTCTGCAGGATCAGTACTGGCTGTTTGCTATGATGACGGTATTGTTTCTGATCGTCATGGTGATCGTCTTTTACAAGCTTCCAAAGACACGCCGCTTTTTACCGCTTTTTGCCGTGCTGACTGTTCTGACGGCTGGTGCGGTCGGAAATTTTTACGATCGTTTTCTGAATCACTATGTCGTTGATTTCATCTACGTTTCGCTGATCAACTTTCCGGTTTTTAACGTAGCTGATATTTATGTCACCGTATCGGTCGCTGTCTTTTTACTGCTGTATCTGTTGTACTACAAGGACGAAGACTTCGCATTTCTGCATAAAAACGCCAAAAAGGAGGAGTCCGATGGCTGAAGAAGAACGGATTTTGGAAGTTACACCGGATTTTGACGGAAAACGGATTGATCAGTGCCTGGCCGCATCTTTTTCGGACTGTTCCCGTTCTTTTCTGCAGAAGCTTTTAAAAGACGGAAAGGTTTCGATCAACGGAAAAACGCAGAAAGCAAGCAGTAAGGTTGCCGCCGGTGATGCCGTTCTGGTGCTTCTGCCGGAACCGGAAGAACTGAACGTGGAGCCAGAAAACATTCCGCTTGATATTCTGTACGAGGATGATGATCTTCTGGTCGTCAATAAGCCCAAGGGGATGGTCGTACATCCGGCGGCAGGCCACAGCAGCGGAACACTGGTCAATGCGGTTCTGTATCACTGCCGCGGAAATCTCTCCGGCATCAACGGCGTTCTGCGCCCCGGAATCGTCCACAGAATCGATATGGACACAACGGGTGCCCTGGTTATCTGTAAGAGCGATTTCGCCCACCAGAGCCTCGCAGAACAGCTCTCTGTACATTCCATTACCCGAAAGTACCGGGCAATTGTCCATGGGAATCTGAAAGAGGACGAGGGAACCGTGCGCGGTGCAATCGGCCGCCATCCGACAGACCGGAAAAAGATGGCGATTAATGAACGGAACGGAAAACCGGCGGTCACACATTACCGTGTGCTGGAACGCTTTGGAAATTATACGTATATTGAATGCCAGCTGGAAACCGGCCGGACGCATCAGATCCGTGTCCATATGGCAAGTATCGGGCATCCGCTGCTTGGCGATGCGGTTTATGGCCCGAAGAAATGCCCGGTGAAAAACCTGCAGGGACAGACGCTGCATGCGATGGTACTTGGATTTATCCATCCACGGACCGGTGCCTATATGGAGTTTGAGGCGCCGATTCCGGAATATTTTTCCAATCTGTTGCTGCAGTTTCGAAAAAATGTCTGAAACTGCTTAAAAAGAATGATATTTCAAAAAGTATATAGTTAATTTGTATAAGTTTTATCAAAATGTTCTGTACTTTCTGTGAATTCTGTAGTATACTGGATGTAACGAAAAAACGCGAGTTACTACATCTGTGAAAGCAGATTATTGTGACGGAATGGAAAGGAGCGGATTATATGAAAACTATCATAACGATTGGACGTCAGTACGGAAGCGCCGGACATTCCATTGGTAAGATTTTAGCGGATGACCTGGGAATCAAGTACTATGACAAAGAGCTGCTGGAGAGAGCAGCAAAGGACAGCGGATTATGCCAGGAATTGTTCGAAAACCACGATGAAAAACCAACCAACAGCTTTTTATACTCTCTGGTTATGGACAGTTACTCCTTCGGCTATGGATCTACCATGATGGATATGCCGCTGAACCAGAAGGTATTTCTGGCACAGTTTGATGCCATCAAGAAGATTTCGCAGGACGGTCCGTGTGTCATCGTAGGCCGCTGTGCAGATTATGCACTGGAGGAAAATCCGAACGTGCTGAGCATCTTTATTAAAGCAGATATGCAGGATCGCATCCGCCGTATCGCAAAGCTGTATGATCTTTCCGATGCAAAAGCAAAAGACAAGATCACAAAGATCGACAAACAGCGTGCAAGCTACTACAATTACTACACCAGCAAACGCTGGGGCGAGGTAGACAGCTACGACCTGTGCCTGAACAGCAGTGTATTCGGTATCGATGGAACCGTAGATATGATCAAACAGGCAATTGAAGTTAAAGAAGCGGGAATCCGCAAGATTTTCAGCATCTGATCAAAACAGAACATAGGAGAAACGACCCTCCTCTTAAAAATAAGAGGAGGGTCATTTTATGAAAGGATTTTAAAGATGAGAATTGTTATACAACGTGTAAAAAGAGCAAGTGTTTCGGTGGAAGAGAAGGTTGTTGGATCGATTCAGAAAGGTTTTCTGGTTCTGATCGGTGTCGGCCAGGGGGACGATGAAGCAACAGCAGACAAGTATATGAAAAAACTGCTGGGACTGCGTATTTTTGAAGATGAAAATGGAAAGACGAACAAGTCCCTGGCAGATGTGGATGGACAGCTTCTGATGGTTTCACAGTTTACCCTGTATGCCAACTGTAAAAAGGGAAACCGTCCAAGCTTCACGGAAGCAGGCGAGCCGCACAGAGCAGAAGAACTGTATGAATATATGGTCGCGAAAGCACGGGAACAGGTTCCTGTTGTCGAAACGGGAGTGTTCGGGGCTGAGATGGAAGTATCACTGGTGAATGATGGGCCGTTTACGGTGATCTTAGAGGATCTGTAAATAAAATTTTTTTGTTTGCCGAATCGGTAAAACAGAACGTGGTTTGCGAGATCTGTGAAACCTGTTTTTGTCTAGAGATAGTGTACCATCATCGTACTGAATTGTTTGTATTTATATAGTTTACATAAAATGATTATGTGAACTTGTGAAGAGGAGAAAATCTTTTATGCCGCAATTTGACTATCAGCAGCTGTGTCACTTTGTCCTTCCGGAACAGGTGGGACTGTCGGTGGAAACAATTCTAAAACGTTTTCTGCACCTGACACCACGTGAAATCCGCCATGCCAAATATATTCCGGATGGAATTCAGAAAAACGGTGTTTCCTGCCGCACGAATGCAGTCGTTCAGACTGGAGATACAATCACTTTTCGATATGAGCAGAAGTGTCCCCACCTTTCCGAAGATCAGGTTCTGCCGGTATCAGGTGATTCTGCCGGCGTACGGATTCTCTATGAGGACAGTGATCTCTGTGTCGCAGACAAGCCATCCGGTATGGTCTGCCACGCTTCCCACGGCCATTATTCCGATTCCCTGACACATGCTGCCGCATCCCTGTTAAAAATACCGACAGCGCCTTCTGAACTCCGCTGCATCGGCCGTCTTGACAAAGATACATCGGGTCTGGTACTATTTGCAAAGAATCAGCTGGCTGCTGCCAGACTGTCCCGGCAGCGGGAGAGCGGCGTGCTGAAAAAAGAATACCTGGCTCTGGTACACCATCCCTTTTCCGAAGAAACGCAAAAAGAAACCATTCGTCTTTCCATGGAGCAAATTCCAGGAGATGACCCTGATTCTTTCGATCCGTCTGGGAAACGTATCACTAAAATGCGTATCTGTAAAGAAGGGAACGGCCTGTGGGCTACTACACACTACGAGGCTGTCCTTCAGGATCCTTTCTGGGCCGTCGTGTGCTGCCGTCTGGAAACCGGCCGCACGCATCAGATCCGCCTTCACATGGCATCTATTGGACATCCACTTTTCGGAGATCCGCTCTACGGAGTCCGCGACGGCGGTACCCGTGCCGCGCTCCATGCCTGGAAACTGCACTTTCTGCAGCCGATGACAGGAGAACCAATTGATCTGGAAAATATTCGAACGCACATGTTCGATTAAATATATTTGAAGTATAAGGAGAACATTTTATGGAAGAACAGAAAGAACACAAACGCCGCGTCCGCTACAAAGGCACACATCCGCGGAATTACAATGAGAAATACAAAGAACTGAATCCGGAGAAATATCAGGGGACCATTGAGCATGTGATCCAAAAGGGAAGCACACCGGCCGGCATGCATATCCCGATTCTCGTAGATGAAATCCTCGATTTTCTCAAGATCGAGCCGGGACAGAACGGACTTGATGCAACACTCGGATACGGCGGCCACAGCTCCCGTATGCTTGCATGCCTGCAGGGAAAAGGGCATCTCTGTGCGCTGGATGTCGATCCGATCGAGATGGCAAAAACAAAAGAACGACTGGCCGCGCAGGGGTACGGCCCTGAGATTTTAACGATTCTTCATCAGAATTTTGCCAATATTGATCAGGTTGCTGCCGAATACGGCCCCTTTGACTTCATTCTGGCGGATCTTGGTGTTTCCTCCATGCAGATTGATAATCCGGAGCGCGGCTTTTCCTACAAATATGATGGACCGCTGGATCTTCGCCTGAATCCGGAGGCAGGAATTTCCGCGGCCGAGCGTCTGCGCACGGTTGCACGCGATGAACTGGAAGGCATGCTCATTGAAAACGCCGATGAACCGTATGCAAAAGAAATTTCCCAGGCTGTTACGCGGGCACTTCGGAAAGGAAAGAAAATTGACACTACGTTTGCACTGCGTGATCTGATCGCTGAAGCACTGGATTTTCTTCCGAAAGACGAGAAAAAAGAAGCCATCAAAAAATCCTGCGCCCGCACCTTCCAGGCACTGCGGATCGATGTAAACAACGAATATGAGGTTCTGGAAGCATTCATGGAAAAACTCCCGGATGCTCTTGCTCCGGGCGGCAGAGCGGCAATTCTGACGTTCCATTCCGGCGAAGACCGGCTTGTGAAAAAGTCCATGAAGGGACTGTATCAGATCGGTATTTATTCCGAATATTCAAAAGAAGTCATTCGTCCTTCCAAAGAAGAATGCATCCGCAACAGCCGTGCAAGTTCAACGAAAATGCGCTGGGCAATTAAGGCGGAGTAACTTAAAAAAAAGCAGGAGAGAAGTCGTCTCCATAAAAAAGAGGAATCAACGAATGGGATATAATCCCTGTTGATTCATCTTTTGGTTTCTGATATGTTTTTATTCCTCATGCTCCGGCATGGACTCCCGCAGCCGTACCGCTGTGGCAGCCTGACGGCGCCTTGCATCGTCCATGGCAGCATAATGTTTCTTCGTCGTATTGACATCCTTATGGCCGAGGACATCCGCAACAAGATAAATATCGCCTGTTTCCTGATACAGCGTCGTACCGTACGTACTACGCAGTTTATGAGGCGTAATTTTCTTTGTTGTCGTCACCTGGGACGCATATTTCTTCACCAGATTTTCCACCGTCTTGACGTTGATCCGTTTTCTCTGCGCCGAATAGAAGAGTGCGTGTTCGTGTCCTGCCACAGGTGTGATACCTGCGCGGACTTCGATATACTTTTTCAGTGCCTCGGCAACTTCATCTCCAAAGTAGACAAACATTTCATTTCCACCTTTTCGAAGCACTTTGATGCCATTGTTTTTAAAATCGACATCCTCAATATCTAACCCGACACATTCCGACACACGGATTCCCGTGCCAAGCAGAAGAGTAATGATTGCAAAATCACGTTCCTTTGTTTTTTCATAGTAGGCCCGCTGATGGTTGCTCAGCCCGTCGCCGCAGGATTCAATAAAATCGAGAAGCTCCGCAACCTCATTTGGCTCCAGACGGATAATTTCTTTTTCGTGGAGCTTCGGCATATCGATAAGCAGTGTAGGATTTGTCTCAATCAGTTCCTTTTTGAAATAATAGGAATAGAACGTCCGAAGTGCCGATAATTTTCGTTTCAGGCCTTTTTCCCCGTTGGTGGTATAAGATTCCTGGGAACCGATATAAGCCTTTAAATATTCTGTGTATTCCTCAAGATCAAGTGCAGTGACCTGGTCAAGCACATCAACGGACATCTGATCCATGGGGATTTTGGCAAGTTCCGGATTTCCTTTCTGCAGATACTGAAAAAAGATCCGAAGGTCATATGCATATTTGATTCGTGTGCTGGTCGATGTCGTTGTGCTGATGCCGCGGAAAAATTCGGAAGTAAAAGAGGGAAGCGTCTTCAGAACCTCGCGGAGCTTCAGTGTATTTTCCATATCGGTTTGTTCGTGATACGTAATTTTTGATTTCATAACTGCAAATGAGCCTTTCTGAACAGAAAAACCGGGAAAATGAAAGAAGTATTTCTTCTATATAACTATTCGGGAAACGCAGGTTTTTCGAATAGTTGAAGAGTTACTTTCAGAAATCACCGGTTTTTCCTCTGAAACCGCCGAATTTTACAGGCCGATTTCTTGTTCGTTTTTTCACAACATTTTTTATTTTCTTCTTTTATTTTTCAGGATAAAAATCTTAATACTCCGATTACCTTTCCTACGATCTGCAGATCATTCACAAGGATCGGATCCATCTCATCGTTTTCCGGCTGCAGGCGGAAATAACCGTCTTCCTTGTAGAATGTTTTTACTGTAGCGGAATCATTGACCAGAGCGACAATTTTTTCTCCATTTTCCGCAGTTGCCTGTTGTTCCACAAGAACAAGGTCACCGTCTAAAATACCTGCATTTACCATGCTTTCGCCCTGTACCTTTAAAAGGAACGTTTCTGCGTTTGGCAGACGGTCTACCGGCATTGGGAAATATCCTTCAATATTCTCTACCGCAAGAATCGGTTCTCCGGCAGCTACTTTGCCGATCAGCGGAATCTGTGCAACCTCACTCTGGGATGCGGTGTCTTCCGATGCAATTCCCTGGATTGCACCAAGGCGGCCGGTATGGAATCCTTCATCGCAGATTTCAATGGCTCTCGGTTTTGTTGCATCTCGTTTGATATAGCCTTTCCGCTCCAGTGTTTCCAGATGTGCATGTACCGAGGATGTAGAACGAAGGGAAACCGCTTCGCAGATCTCACGCACAGACGGCGGGAATCCTCTCTGCAAAATTTCCTGTTTTAAATATTCGAGAATCTGTCTCTGTTTCTCTGTCAGTTTATTTTTGTCTCCAGCCATCGTATGTTCCTCCTGTCGTTTCGTTTTTTATATGAATTAGGGTAGTCCCCTCTTTCTATACGATATTTGCTTAAAATATACCAAATAAATTTTACCATAAATCCCACCGGAACGCAAACAAAAGTTTCGAAAATTTGTTCGTATTTCGTATTGACAAACATACGTTCTTTTATTATAATGAACATATATTCGAAAGAACAAATGTTCACGTAGCACAACTACTCTTCTATCACAAATCAAGGGGGAATTTTACATGAGTACCAATGCAAAGAAAAGAAAATCACTGAGAGAAAGACGAAAAATCCAGAGAAGAAAACTGCAGATCCGCGCAGCCGCCGCCCTCCTGTCTCTGGTTGCCGTCACATTTCTTTTAATCTTCCACTTCACGCCGCAGAATACGCAGGCAGACAGTGAGCCGAAAGCTCCAACCTACAAATACTACACCAGTATCCGCGTTTCTTCCGGCGATACACTGTGGGACATCGCCAAAGAATACCGTACAGAAGAATACTCCGATATTTCCAGTTACATTGCTGAGGTCCGTGAGATCAATCACCTGAGTTCCAACCAGATCACGGACGGTATGTATCTCTGCATTCCGTATTACTCCGAGGAGTATAAATCATGAAATTCAAGAAATACTTTACATAATTCAGTTATGTAAACAAAGCAAAAAAACAGCTTCCAAAATGCACGGAACCTTCTAAAACAGCATGTTCGGGAAGCATGGTTTATCAAATAAAGAATGAATGTGAAAAGCAGAAACGTCCCGCAAATGAAATTTCTCATCTGCGGGACGTTTCTGCTATCTTATGCTTTTTTTAATCCTCTTCAATATGCTCCTGTCCCTGTGCGATGATTGTCCGTACATGACCATCTGCAAGAGAGTAGAACACCGATTTTCCTTCTCGTCTGCTCTTTACCAGCTTATTCTGCTTCAGAATGCGAAGCTGGTGGGAAATTGCGGACTGTGTCATGTGCAGTGCTTCTGCCAGGTCGCAGACGCATACCTCTGCCTCAAACAGGACAAACAGGATCTGGATCCGCGTGGAATCACCAAATACCTTGAAAAGCTCTGCCAGATCGTAAAGCTCTGTTTCATCCGGCATGGTCTCATTGACAATCTTTACCAGATTTTCATGAACCTCACAGGAGTCACAGCACAGATCAGCTTCTTCCGGATTGATTTTTGCCATTTTGTGTCCTCGTCTTTCTATAGATTTTTCACAAACAGAGCACGAATTGCATTCAGAACCGCCAGAATCATAACTCCGACATCTGCGAAAATTGCCATCCACATGTTAGCGATACCGATGGCTCCCAGAAGCAGGAACAATACTTTGATACCAATTGCAAAATAAATATTCTCATAAACAATGTGAATACATTTTCTGGAAATGTGAATTGCTTTGGAAATCTTGAGCGGATCGTCGTCCATCAGAACGATATCAGCTGCTTCAATTGCTGCGTCGGAACCAAGTGCTCCCATCGCAATACCGATATCGGCACGGGACAGTACCGGTGCATCGTTGATGCCGTCACCTACGAAGGCAAGTTTTTCTTTTTCTGTCTTTGCA